>SL_8KL_010_SEDDRAFT_10002862_pt1 | contig 14400 bp, 25 predicted proteins | sample SodLakKL_010_SED_4_FD_11160 | JGI IMG/M metagenome (IMG submission 11160) | reverse complement strand
ATATGCAGGGCAGAGCTGTTGATATAACTCTGCGAAATCAGGAGAAGGATATTTCCGAGATAGCTGAGATGGCGATTGATATTGGCTTTACGGGTATTGGCTATTATTCTACTTTCATTCATCTTGATGTCAGGCAGGTTCCTGCGTACACGGAGCAGGATGTTGTTGTCTGGGATAAGCGATAATTTTTTAAAAAAAGGAGTGATAAAATGAGGGAGGCGTTCGTCGCCTTGATTTACGGGCAGGTTCGGTAGCCACTGCCCTGATTCAAATATTCTTATAAGGAGGTGATGTCAAGTGCCAGAGGCCATAATAGAAACCATCATTTTTTCCGCTCCCTTCGCATCCTTCGTCGCACTCGTTATTGGAGCTCTTCTGGCCCGCTGGGTCACAAACAAGGCCCGGGATAAGGTAGTTAGAGCAATACTGCACGCTTTCGTGGTTACCCTGGAGCAGATGGATTTCCCGGGAGACTATGATGACCTGCTACTCGAGGTAATAAAGAAGCTCAAGGAAAAAGAGTTCAATACCAAGAAAGAGGAAGAGGCTGCCCTAGATGAACTTAACGAAATGAGGTATAAGCACAAGCAGGACAAAATGGCATAACGGAAGTCAGAACCTTCCTCCCCCCTAAATTCTCTTTATCTAGGAGGAGTGACATGCAGGTAATAAATGTTATCGACGAGCTTCCCAAGCACAACTCTCGGCGTTACGGCAAGAGAAAGACCAAGGACATAACGGGCGTGTCAGTTCATCACTCGAAGACCGATGCGGGCACCACGCAGACTTTTGCCCGATTTCATGTCCAGAACAATAACTGGCCGGGAATTGCGTACCATTATGTAATAAAAAAGGGTGGAACCATTTATAAAACTCAGCCCAACAGCACGGTGAGTTGGCACACGGGAGGGCATAGTTCTAACAACCTTGGAATCATGATTCTGGGTAATTATTCTCGGGGGGAGCCACCGGAGTCTCAGTACGAGGCGTTGATTTCCATAATTCGGGCGGTGATGGTGGCTTACGGCATAACCATACCCCGGGTTAAGGGACACAATGAGTTTTCCGGGCACGGGGCCAATACCTGTCCGGGCATAGACATGAAGGAGTTCAGGGGAAAATTAAAACGAGCCCCCAATGGAGAGGACTCGTGAACGAGGAAAGTGGAGCCGGATTCAGCTGGCTCCACTTTTTAAGTTGGAATTCCGGTTTTTGGGGTCAAAAACGCGATGTAGGGCGTTTTAGTCATCTATCATCTTTCTCAAGCTCGGCATCATGTTCTTGAGCTTGTTCGGGGGTATCTTTCCGTTGTGGTCTCCCGAGTAACGGTACACACGGGCGTTATCCATGATTTCCACGTCCACGATTCCGGCTTCCTGGAGCGTCTGCATGACATGTTTCAGGTCATCCGACCTCAAGAAGCGAGAAGTGTATCGAGCGAGCTCCTCGTGCGTGGCCTCATCGCGGTTGGCTAACATCTTGACAATTTTCTGCATGGGCATCTGCTGTTCGGAGGTCGTGATGGTGTCGATGACCGGACCCATGCACTTCTTGATGGCTTCCAGCTGAGCGTTGGCCTGCTGCAGGTCGAAAGGTGTAATCTTAAGCTTATTGCTTCGGGCCACGGACAGAAGCATGGCTATTTTTAGGAGAAACTGGGGCCAGCGAGAGAAAAAGTCGGTTTCGGCCTCGTTCTTGAATGTCTTGGCGTCCCGTTTATACCAGTCCTCATACCACCGCTTGGCCTCGGGTGTCATTTGAAACTCTCCCTGTATTTGAGATATGGCCTCAAGGTCGTGGACCAACCTTTTCTCCATCTCGGGGTGGCCCTCGGGAATTTCATCCTCGGGATTGGCAATCAACCTTTTGGGCTCATCCTGATACACGAAAAGGCACCGCGACACGAAGCCACCTCCCACTGCCTCTTCGGGTATGGCAGACCGTAGCCACTTTCCCGTGGACGCTCCCAGCATGTTGATATAAATGTTGTAAAGGTAATCCCTGCCGGACTGCTTCGTCTCATAGGACCACTCGTCCCGACAGGTATACAGTGCCGTGAGCGTGGTTATTATTCCGGTGTCCATGGCGTGCTTGCCCAGAAACGAGGAAAGCTCGTCGGCCAGAATTAGGCCCGAGGACTTGAACTTGATTTGAGTACCACACTCGATAAAATCCTCTTCCATCTCCAGACCCTCTCCCAGAAACTGTATGAATCTCTCGTTCGTGAGCTTCTGAGCGAATGTCTTGGGAGGGTCCTCCATCTTATCCAGGAGCCTTTCTCCTATGCTTATGGCAGCAGATTTGTGGCACTTTGAGGTTCCCGCCACCAGTATTACATAAACATTAGGGTACAGCGTGTAATATCCTCTGTTAAGGTGAACGTTTCGATTTAACGCTGCTGCTATTAAAACCAGAGCCACCCAGATATGAAATAGCTCCGGCGATTCCTGCCCTGACGTGTATTTAAGGTACTCTACTAGAAAGGAGTGCTCGGATTGTCTTTCCATGCAATCACCTCTACGAGACCTCTTTCCAGTTATACCCGCGTTCGATTTCGGTGGGTATGGATATTTCTTGGCCATCAATCTCGAACGGTCTCTCCAGTTCTTCTTTTATTATTTTTGAAACTTCCTCCACGATGTCGTCATCATCGGGACATTGAATAACTATCTCGTCGTGGATTTGCAGGACGACCCGGGCAGGGTGGGGCATCCTAGCATGAATGTGTCGGGTGGCCCGATGGAGGCAGTCAGCAACAGAGCTCTGTGGTAAATATGCCGTGGCCTCACGAGACAGCGTGCCACCGAATCGGTCGTTGAAATATCTTTTTCTTCCAAAAGGGTTGGTCAGGGTACGGTCCTGTCGAAGTTTCCGGTCTATTTCCTTGTGCCAGGCTCTCACCTTGGGATAAGTGTCGTGATAGGTCTTGAGTTTCCTCTTGGCCTCGGATACCTCTATGCTGGCAAACTTGGCGAAAGTCCGGGGACCCATGCGGTAATTAGAATTGCCGGTAATACAGACTCGACCTCTCCGTCGGACCAAAAAAGCTCCCGTGGGAGACTTGACGCAGTAAACTTTTTCAGATTTGGGAAACCGCTGAACATCCAAATTGGGGGCTTCCTCGTAGCTTCGGTCCTCAAATCTTATCTTGGGTCTCTCCCTCTCGGTACCCTCTATCACCAAAGTTTTACCCGTGAAATGACACAGGGCCTGAATAACATCCGCGTTATGCCAGCCCTGAAAGGTAAGCTCTCCATTGTACCCTAGAAGAGACAGGTCGGTAAATATCTGTTTTCGAGTTTTGAGGTCGGTGTTCAGGATATCCCATTTTAGATGATGGCCCGTGTCGTAATTAAAATATTTCTTTAAGCCCTCGATGGGGCTAGCAGACATTATGAGATAGAACTTGTCGCCCTTTTGAGTATAACTTAACTCCACTCCCACGATATCCTGAAACCGTTTTAAGTCCACCAGACGCTCGAACTCCAGTTGCACCATGTCCTTGTACTTTGGAGTGCCCAGCACCGCCAGATAACAGGCGATTCGAGCAGCTCTCTGATTATCCTCCGAGTCGTCTCCCTCATAGTAGGATGCCGTGGGAACTCGACTGTTGAAGTTGAACTCGGTGTCGCTGAAAGAGGATACCTCGAATCCTTCCTCGGGAGAGGGCTGCCAGACAACATTATGGTCCTCGGTCATCATGACATCAAAATCCCCGTTGTGCAGGCGATAGAGGTCAGTCTTGCAGGGCTCCTCCACGGGCTCCACTTCCTTAAATGAAATTTCACAAACTCGGGCATCGAAGCAGGCTATCCTCTTCCCGGGCTCCACGTCCGTAATCGGTTTCCATCCCGAGGTTGACAGAACCTCATGGTCCTCGGTAAGGCATCCGTGCGTTATTCTCTTTCCATCCTGACGCTCGTCGGGAGTCACGTCCTTGGGTTTCTTTCCAAAAAGCAAAGCTGCGTTCGCTCGGTGAACATCTGTCTCTCCCTCTATCCGGCCCTCGACCACGTCAATCATACGCTGGTCTCCGGACACATAGGCCACAATTCGGTTTTCGGCCTGAGAGAGGTCAGCAGAGAGGAAGCAGAACCCGTCGTCGGCACGAACCAGGTCCCGGTACGCCTTGTCCACGTTCTGCATGTTCATGCCCTTGTTGTCCACGCTTTTTCGAGAGGAAAGACGTCCTGTCTCGGTGCCGGAAACATCAAAAGTGGAACGAATCCGGCCATCCTCGTGAATATCCACGGAAAGATAGGTGGATGATTTCGACCGAGCTTTCCGCAAGTCAATCATAACCTTGAACTCTTCTCGACCGGTCTTGCGGTGAAAATATTTCAGGGTATCCTTGGAGGTATCCAGGTTGCCATTATCATTGAACCTCTCGGGAAGACCCAACTTATCATAAATGTATCCCCTCATGTCGGTGACGGAGTAAACATTTATTTCTCTTCCGGTAAGCTCCTTCAATCTCGCTCGGAGCTCCTCTATGTCACCTTCCACCCGGTCCTGAACTATCTCCTTTCGATTCTCGTCCATCTTGACACCCAGCTGCTGACACTCGATGAATATTCTAAGCAGAGGATGCACATGGTTCCTATAAAAATCGTAAACTCCAAAATCTTTCATGTCCTCCAGAAGACCCTCGGCCACCTGAAATGTGCAGGCAGCATCCAGAGCGTTGTAACGATATCGGTCCTCCTCCATGGTGTGCTTGTAATAGGGCTGCATGGTATAAAGAGAAACCAGAAAATCCAGACCCTTGGGAAACTCGGGATAAATCACCTTGGAAGCACACATGGTATCAAACCAGAGATTATTGACCGGAACGCCGGCCCACTCCAGAAATACCACATCGTACTGACCATTCTGGGCTATCTTTCTTATATTAGAATCTCCCAGAACCTCCGCGATTAAACGCAGAACCTTAACCTCTTCCTCCACCGACCAGTAATCCTCGCCCAGCGGAATCGAGATAGCATTTCGAGCATCGTAAGCAAGTCCCACGGTGTCCATGACCCACTCTCCGGACTCCGTCTGGTGGGTCTCGATATCAAAAGAGACCAGGCTACTTTCCTTGCATTTTTTCACGAAAGCCTCTATCTCCGAGAGGGAAGGCTCCAGATAAAAGTTCCTGTCCAACTTATCGGGTGCACCATCATACACTAACTTTTTGGCACGCTTCAGGTCGAAAATCATGATGGGATTAAGCTTCCACACTCTCATGATATACGCCGGATGATAGCAGGGCACCACATATCCGAGCTCGGTCTCCAGAATAGAGCCCCTCCAGTTGGAAATCTTTCTCTTGTAATTTCCCGTGAGAGCTCTCAAGGCCTGACCGCCAGCTGCAATAATAACATCGGGGTCAACCTCCTTAAGCTCCTCTCGAGTTTCCCGGGCTCCTTTTAGGAGCTCCTCAGAGGGCTTCGTGCCCTCGTAAAAGAAATCAAAATTGTTGCCCGGCGGTCGGTACTTCATCACATTTGTGAGGTAGCAATTATATCGGTTTATGCCAGCCTTGTCCAGAAGCTGATTTAAAAGCCGGCCCGAGGAACCCACGAAAGGCTCCTCCTTTCGAACCTCGTCTCGTCCCGGGGCCTCTCCCACTATGGCTATCCTGGCATCCGAGGGCCCCGAGGGTGGCACATAATTATCGGGACTGTAATCTACTTGTACTTTCGGCATGAGACGTCCTCCTTACTTGTCGTATTGCTCCATCACCCTAGGGGGGAGGAAGGTTCTGTCCCTGAACTCGGTTCGGGCATGCAAAAGCCCTTTCAGGGGCGGGTCTCCCTCCACCACTACCAGAAGCCCCACTCCAGCAGCGTAAAATTTGCTTAGCGTTGTCTGTGACATCAGTCGGGGAGCCTTGGCGGTGACGGCGTATCTGTTATCGAATTTTAGTTCGGCAAACTCGTCCAGCCAGCTGTCTTTCTCGAACAGGCTGGGAAAGAACTTAAAAGCCATGAGCTCGTACCTGCGGGGACCGCCCTTATTCATTACCAGGAGGTCCACCAGAACGTTGTTCTCAGTTACAAAATCCCGCCAGACCTTCTTGATTCCGGATTTCTGGCGGAAGTGCTCTTCAATCCTGTCTATCAATTTCTCCATGGACCTTCCTCCCCCCTAGAATAGGAAGTAAAGAATTATACCAATGTAGGCCACATGAATCAGGGCCAGGGCTGAAAGGAAACTCAGGACAAACTTTGCGTCGCTTCGCTGGTGTCTGCGTTGGTGGAGAAAGGCCAGGATACAGACAAAGAAGAGTGTTAAATTCAGCACGAGTAGGACAATAGAACTGGGAAATATTAAGCTCATTCTGGCATAATCACCTCTTTCAGAATGCCTTTCTTGAAAATAAGCTTGGCACCGCAACCCCGACAGAAGTAAATCTGGGTCTGGTTCCGCATGTCTTTTAAGGTCGTCTTTTCTTTCAAGTTCTGTGCGGAATGAGGGCAGTACCCCATCTCCTGGGCCCGCTCCTCCAGACGTCCTTTCAGACTGCGGGCTCTCTCCACGATAGCGTCCAGTATGGCTCGGTTCGCATGGTATTCTTTTTGATTCATGAGTCTCGTCTCCTTCGATAGCTCGCTGAACGAACAAGTTTATAGAGCTTTAAACAGGCGTTCTCAGACTTGGTCAACTTTTCTCCTCGAGATTTCTTTTTTCGATAGCGTTTCCCCTGCTTTTTCCAGTAAGAGAACTGGCGGTAAGGAATATTCAGTATCTTACATATTGTCTTGGGGTCGTCTCCGTTCCTGATTCCGGCGTAAAATGTGTTTAACTCAGTATCATTTGGAGCTTCTTTCATCAGACCATCCTTCCTCCTTTACGCAGGCCACGAAGGGACAAAATCGAGCGTAGGGAGGTCTGGGCCAGACACAGGTCCTGCATTTTTTAGGTAACTTTGAATCCGAATACTTGTGAGAGGAGCTCACGGACGTCATTTCGGTCGAGGCTTTTATGTTCAGGACCTGCTCGCGAAAATCAGCCCAGCTGGTGGCTCGTCTCCAGATTGTGGAGGACGAGGGACAGTTTTTTCCTCTTATTTCGTCGTACTCGTCCTCCGAAATATTCGGACCGCCCTTCCTTATTGCCGCCCAGACACAATTAATGAGGTCCAGCTCGCTGTACTGCCTCGGCATCTCATTCCGGCCTTCTCTGACGGACGTTGTTGCTGCTTCGCTGATTTCGCTGCTCGTCCTTAATCATCTCTATTTGATTTTCCAGGTCTTCCACGCGATTTTTTAGCTTCGTGTTCTTGGATTTTAGAGTTGTAATTTCCCTGCGGAGCTCTTCGAACCTCTGTATCTCAGCTAGCTGTCTCTCCAGCCTGGCCACCCGCTTTTCCATGCGTCCCTGTACTGCCATGGACAACACCTCCTCTGAATTTAGTTTACATGCTTCCAGGTCTTTCTGTTTTTTATTAGAGAGATTTCTTGCTTCGTTACTCCGAAGGTCCGAGATAGGGTGGTAATCGGGACACCCTCCTCGCAGAGCTTGCGGATTTTTCGAACATCGTCCTCGGTGAGCTTGGCACTGGCGTTCTTTTCTCCCACATTATATCCTTTTGTCACATAAGCACACCTCCTAATTCGATAAACCCAGTGCAGCCCACCTGACAGAGATGGGCTGCGTGGATTTACCGAATCTATATTTGACGGAACTTGTCTACCTCGTTGTCCATCTCGCCCTGGTATTCATCAACGACGAGATAGAGCTCGATTTCCTGGCCTATGCAGTCCTCGGTGTGGAAGTTGCCGTCCTCGTCCCATTCCACTCCCAGGGCTTTTATCCAGCGTTTCAGGTACCGGCGGGCTGTGGGCTTGAGAGAGGTCATGTACCAGACCTTGAAGCCTTCATCCTCGCCCTCGGCTATTTCGAGTTCCCAGTTCAGATACTTGGAGTCTCCACCCTTCTTGGTTCTGCTTTCCACTCCCACCACGCGACAGACATACCAATCTTCTTCGACATATTCCTTGACATCATTCAGGTTGGCATTAATTTTCATTTAAAGCTCTCACCCTTTCGCTAGTTTTATTTAAAGATACTCTCGCCTTGATTTGACTTTCTTGATGAACTCCTCGGGATTTTCTCGAGCACTGGAAATTTTCTCCTCAATGGTCGGATAATTTTGAGGCTCCACGGGCTCGAGAATGGGAATCGTGTTCCCCTCCTCGTCTCGAAGATTCAGTGAGGTTCTAGCAGGATAATGGCGGTCCGACTGAGTTTGGGCCAGATACTGCACCTCGCCCGTGTCTCGGTCCTTTTCGGTGAAGCAGCGGTAAACCTCGTCAAAAAAGAGCGGAGCTTTTTGAGCCACTTTCCTGCCCACCATCATCGTAACATATTTTAACTCCCCGGTCAAGTCATCCTGAAAGATTTGTGTGTGGGAAGTCATGATGGAATGACAGGGAAAACCCCGCATGAGAGAGAAAATTTTTCGAAACCTCTCGGTTACTGTTCCCCACTGAGATAGGTCCAGACCCTCCGTGGCACCCCGACCCGTGCCGGTGATACCCAGAATATCGTTCGTCATGATATCGAGAAGCGTGGTCGAGGAGTCCACCACGACCGTCTTGTACTCCGAGGCGTTCTGCTGAAGGTCCATGAAATCCTTCATGAACTCTCGATAGGCTGAGGGACGTTTTCCCACGTCCTCGTAAACCTTATAGTCCACGCCGTCCATTCCTGCAAACGTCTGATACCTCTTATCGATATCAAAAACGAACAGAGGTCGAGGAAATGTCAGGCTGAACGTGGTCTTACCCGTGGCAAAGTCTCCATACAGCAACACATTAAGCTCAGAAGGGAAGCCGATAGAATCCGCAGACTGAACTCCGTCCATTTAATCACCTCCCTCCTTAAATTTTTCGAAGTTGAAATTTTCCACGCACGTCCTGAAATACGCCTCGGCCCTTTCTCCTCCCATGTAATTAGAGAGCAGGGTCATTATGCTACTAATCCAGACGATGGTCAGGCCCAACAGAGTCTCGGAAACATCCTCTCCCCGCTTGTCCATGTCCTCACCATTAAACATTTCCTGAGAGAAAAAAGCCTCTTCCTCTGTGTCGTATCCCGCTAACAAAAAAGCTGACACCGGAGTCTCTTCCTTTTCGTGCTTCTCTTCCTCAATTCTTTCCACTGTTACCTGAAACAAGATTATCTCTCCCTTCTCTCGAAAATCTTCTTGGGAACGTAACCCTCCCCCTTTATCTTATTCAGTATCCGACGAGCCTGACGATAGGTCTGGCGAGATTGAGCCCGACCGCTCTCTACCTTCCAGCAGAAGTGCTCCAGAATATCCAGCATCTGTTCTGCCACAAAAGGTTCTATCTCAGGTTTGTCGACCCAGCCTCTCTCGTAATACCAGTCCGCGAAATGGTACAATTCGCAGGCCATGGTACGAACGCTAACAGAGTCAACCTTAACAGTCCCATCGCAGTCCTCTCGCTCGGGGCACTCCATTTCCTCGCAATACTGATTCATGTGCTCCCGAAATTTCTTGAAAAACTCTTGCTGTTCCACGGTACACCCCCTAAGAGTCGATGAAATTTATCCGAGTGCGGCCTTCCAGCTGTTCCAGGGATTTCTTTTTAAGATGCTCTGCGTTGAAGGCCTCTCGAGGGTCCCACACATCCTTCTCGTAAAGATAGAACATGGTATCGGGCTCGGCCACCGTGCACAGGTCCCGGTAGGGGCACTCTCCCCAGCGTATGCAGTAGGAGTCGTTGATTCGCCAGGCCGTGTAATCGTCCCGGGGCCTCTCCTTGATTTCCCGGGTCAGCTCTCGATAGAGCTCAAACCAGCGGTCTATCTCCCAGTCCTGCTGCATGAACATCTCCCGAAAGAAATCCATCTTTTTCATGGTAAAGTAAAGGACATTCACCATGGTGCCTTTGATGTCGAGGTCGGGATAAATGGCCCGCCCCGCTATGGTGTACCCTGTCATCTGAATGTCGGGATTGAAGCTCTTGAAATAGTTTCGACCCATCCTAGTCGAGGTCTTGTGGTCAAAAACCATGTCAAACTGTCCGGGATAGCTAATCACAAGGTCCATCTTGCCCACGAAAGTCGTGTCGAAAAGCTCCAGCTCGAAAACCTGCTCCGGTCCTCCCACTATTTCGAAGGGCTCCCTGTCGTACTTTTCCACGTAAGAGGTCAGGAGCTTTTCCCCTTTTTCGTGCGTTCTCTTCTTGTCCGAGAACCGCTCGTCCCAGAACTCGTGAAAGGTTTCCAGCATCTTGTCCTCGTCCTGCTCCAGATACCAGACCTCTAGGGCCTGATGAATCGCCGTGCCGAAATCCAGAGCGGGAGAGTCATCGTCCTTCAGTTGAAGATGCTTGACATACTTCCAGTAATATTTTCGGGGGCAGCTCATGTAAGTTCTAAGAGAAGAGCAGTCAAATGTTCTCTCGTCCATCTAGGTCACCCCTTGTCCGAATGCTTTATTTCGACAGATGTCTCATACTCTCCATCGTAGACTGTGGCACGAACAGAAATACTCTTCGGCTTCTCGTTACCCGAGGACAGGTGTCCGTGCTTCGCCAGAAGTTCTCTGAGCTCCTGCTCCAGAGGTCTCATACCTTCCTCCCCCCTTCGTTTCGTCGGCGTGCTTCTTGTTCTGCTTCTTACCTTGCGAACGGGTCCATATCTTATGTCTTCAGCATTGAGTTCACCAACCCAGGGCAGCCTTCTCATAAAATCTGGGTTAGCTATCATGGTCAGCCCTCCTCGGGCATCTCAATGGCGTAGACATCGTTATCTGTCTTGTAAACCGGACATCTGACCTTGGGAGCAGTCCATCCAGAATCCACAGGTAGCCAGTCGAGCAAGGGCTTGGAATGGATATATCCGCCCGCCGAATTCTTGTATGTCTTTACTAGAAAGGCGTCGGGGTCTCGCTCGTCGGAGCTGGTCACCAAAGCGGTGCCCTCAGAGCAGTCAAAACCTACCTTGACAAACTTTGGAAAGCTCATTGCTTTCATCAATTCGGCATTAAAGTAGAAACACCCTTGAGGATGTATCGTCACGAACATCGACCCCGCTCTTCTCGGCCCTTTCCTTGTGTTCTTATACCACTCTATTGCACTTTTCATTTTACATCATATCCGTGCCCTCTATGAGCACATCAAGAACATTATAATAGAGAGGAAATGTTTCCTCATACCATTCATCAACTCTGTGTGAGGCAAACTGTGCTTCTTCCTCGTTAAAGATGGGGACACTCATTCCCAAAACCTCTCCAAGATAAGCTACGCCCGCACTGGCTCCCATCATAACTCCAGTTTTTTGCTCTCGAGTAAGTTCCTGCCAGACATATCCATCAATTACGTTTTCAGCCTGGACTCCTGAGACCAAAACCGTCAAACAGAATACCAAAATTAAACTTATGAGTAAAACTTTTCTTTTAATTGTAATCTCCTCCTATTCTCCATATTTTGTGAGAACGAGCATCATGCCTTCCTCGAGTAGCTCGTTCGCGTGCTTGTCCTGTTTGGCTGCCAGGACCTTAATTCTTCGATATAAATCTTTGTCAATGGTGGTGTTCAGCCGTTCCCTACTCGAACTCTCGTTTCCCTGTTCCATTACCATTCTGTCACCCCCTTTATCTAGCGTAATACCATTATACCAAGGATAACGGCTGTTGTCAAGTCATATTTTTAACTTTTTTCTAAGGAAAAATCTGGTTTTTGTCCCTAAATTTGCGATGTAAGGGACTTTATGGAAAACCAGAGTTGTGGGGGGAGGAAGGTAGCAGGTTCTCAGAGCACGTAATCTATTGTCAAGTCATCTGGTTCGACTTCCAAAATCTCGGCCAGCTGCTCTCTCTTTTTCTCGATTCGAGCTTTTGCCTTGAGATTTGCTTCCAGAGGGTCGATTATCTCTTCCGTCCACATGTCCATCTCGTCCATTTGAAATTTAACTACTATCAGGGCTTTCATCGAAACACCTCCTTCAGTTTTCGACCGAGGGCCTCGACCACGGGGACCGTGACAGCATTTCCGGCCTGGCGATAAAGCTGGCTGTCAGAATTTACCTTTTGAGCTCTGTGGAACGACCAGTCCGAAAAAAGACTGGTCAAGCCATCCGTTTCGAGATTTTTCTACTTTTCCTTAATTTCAATCGAGACCTCGTATCTTTCATCCGGGTTCACGAGCTCCGATATGCTTGTCAGCTGAGACTGCAGTCTGTCGCCGGAGTACGAGCCCTCGAACTTGAAATTAAACTCAAACGTGGTGTTGGAACACGTGGGAGCCGAGGACAGATAGTGAGAGGGCTTCTCGAGAGCCTTGACTCCTCCTCCCCGGCTCTTAACTATGCCCAGCCTTTTTCTCAAGAACGACACGTTGTGAGACTGGGTGTCCCAGAGCTCTGCCAGTTCCTCGTCCGTGAATTCCTCGCACAGGTTGGCCAGCATTTCCTGAGCCTCGTAGGGGTCCTCTTTTGCCGTGTCCTTAATCTGCGATAGGCGGGTGTCTATTTCGTCAGACAAGTTCTTAACCTCCTTCCTATGGCCTCAACCACCGGAATTGTGACCGCGTTGCCGGCCTGCCGATAAAGCTGCGAGTCAGAATTGACCTTCGACGCTTCCTCGTGGGCCCAATCCGGAAATCCCTGGAGACGAAAAGCTTCCAGAGGGGTCAATCTTCTTATTTTACGGGAAGAATCTTCTAACTTCTGTTCTACCACCGCGGTTCTCTGTCCGTGATTGTCGAGACCCTTGTAATAATTCTTGTCCACGCAGGTCGATTTTCCGTCGGGCCGGGGCTTCAGTTCTCCCCGGTTTTTGACGCAACCCTGACGAAAGAGATAAAGCCCCGTCTTGGCCCCGAGACCGCCGGCGTTCCCGACCAGAGTCTTGCTTATTCCCTCGGGGTCGTAGACCCGGGTTGCTCGCCCCGAATCTCCGGCGACCCGGTCAAGAGTTCCCGTTGTTTCTCCTCGGAGAGGAAATACTTGGGGTCGGGGTCCTCCTCTAAGATATCCAATAAGGTACACTCTTTCCCGGTGCTGGGCGACTCCAAAGTTCTTTGAGTTAAGCAGCTCCCACGTCGCATCATACCCAAGCTCATCCAGCGTCTCGAGGATTTTTCGGAAAGTTTCCCCGTTGGAGTGATTAAGAAGTCCTTTGACGTTCTCAAGCAGCAGTATCTGAGGTAATGCTCCCCGGGCGATTCGTGCGATTTCAAAGAACAGAGTACCTCGGGTATCCTTGAATCCTCGACGGTTTCCAGAGACCGAAAAACTCTGGCAAGGAAATCCCGCTGTGAGAACCTCGAATTCCGGGAGCTCGTCTGGTTCGATTTTTCTGGCATCTTTTTCAAACCACTCTCCTTCCGTGTCAAATATTGCCTCGTAGCTAGCCCGAGCAAATTTATCGTTCTCGGACCAGCCCACGCATTTAAATCCGACTCGTTCCAGCCCGAAGCGAAACCCGCCTATGCCGGCAAACAGGTCAAAAAATCTCATGCTTCTTCCTCGGGCAGGGGAGGAGCCTCATTGCCCCGGGGAATATCTCCCAGCTCCCAGAGGCGTTTCCAGGCTCTCTCATCGAATGTCTTGAGGTCTTTCTCGACTCCCAGGTTTCCAAACTTGACGATTCGAGAAAACTCGTCCTCGCGGTAAATATAAGCGTGTCTGCCCTCCAGCTCGGAAAATGACTCGGCGTCGAACACGGTGAGAACCTGTCGGATTAAGTCTGCTCCGGCAGCAGTCCCCTTTCTTCGTTCCAGACTCTTGTCGTATTCGTCCAGCACGGGAGAATGGTACGCCTGAAAAGAGCAGGGCTTAATCTGGAAAGAGATTCTCACCGAGAGAAATGCGTCCCGAGCCATTATCACGTCAGCGTGTCCTATCTTGGCCAATTCTTTGTGCATTTTGCACTCTCCTTTCTTTTCCGGGGGTCATGAACCTTCCTCCCCCCTGTTGCCGTGAACCTCGTCGACGGTTTCCTGATAATTGTTTAGCTCCTCGCTGTATAAATAAACAGTAAAGCTGAATTGTCCCGTGTGAGCGTGTCGCATGTATTCAAGTCCCGGGTGTCCGACTTCCTTGGTTTCGGTGTCGAGAACATGATTCTCCAGCTCTATCTCGCCTTTCTCTAGTTGCTCCGCCAGGTAACGCAGATACTTGATGACGAAATTCTTGTTGGGCATTTTTTTCAACTCCTTACCTCCTTAATCTCGTTTTTGAGGTTGAAAATGCGATGTTAGGGGTGAGCCGGACCCATGTCTTTTTCGGGTTCCTTTCGTTTAGGAGTGTTTTTTAGAGCTTCTTTCCTAGTTTCGTACAGTATTCCTCCCCTATGAATTGTTTGATACCTTCAACTTTTTCAACAAATTCACCATCATCTGATATATGGCCAACTACCTTGCCAAGATCATCATCATA
>SL_8KL_010_SEDDRAFT_10002860_pt1 | contig 14405 bp, 17 predicted proteins | sample SodLakKL_010_SED_4_FD_11160 | JGI IMG/M metagenome (IMG submission 11160) | reverse complement strand
CGAGGTTTTGTCAAGAGGCAAGCATAAAAAAATGCGAAAATTTCTTTCGCATTTTTAAAAATCACCTGGTGTTAAAACCCTGAGGGAAGCAAAATCAGACTGATGGCCATCACGGCCATGCCGGCAATCAACCCGTATATGACAAGATGGTGCTTTCCAAATTTCTCTGCAGTCGGCAACAATTCATCAACCGCAATGTAAACCATGATGCCGCCTACCGCCGCAAAAACGATGCCAAACGTCATATCCGTGATGAACGTATACAGAATGAAAAAGCCGATCAAAGCGCCTATCGGTTCCGCGAGACCTGAAAGGAAAGAATAGACGAACGCTTTAAGGCGCGAGCCGGTGGCGTAATAGATGGGCATGCTCACCGCGATGCCTTCAGGGATGTTGTGGATGGCGATGGCAATAGCGATGGAAACACCTAAGGCACGGCTCTCAAGTGCCGCCATAAAGGTCGCGAGCCCCTCGGGCAAATTGTGAAGAGCAATCGCAAGCGCAGTAAAAACACCCATGCGCATGAGCGACTTTGACTTCCTTTCCAAATCTTCATCACTTTCTTGAAGATCTTCTACGGCACGTATTTCATGCGGATTCGCCACATCCGGGACCAATCGGTCGATGATGGCCGTGATGCCGATGCCACCGAAAAAGGCCGCGGTTGTGATGATGTAGGCGTTGCTTCCGGAGGTCGCCTCTCCTAAAGACTCTAACGCTTCCGGAAATATTTCCACAAACGACAAATAGAGCATAACCCCGGCCGAAAACCCGAGGGCAACGCTCAAAAAGGTTTCGTTGGTTTTCTTGGTGAAGAACGCGAGTGCGCTTCCGATGCCGGTCGAAAGACCCGCGCCGAGAGTAAGCAAAAACGCAAACAGTATGTCTCCGGTTGAAAAATCCATACGTAGGCTCCTTTCTTAATGTAAAATCATTATAGCATGTTGAAGACCACTGTAAAGTGTTTAGTTGATTTCACTCGCGTCCTTCTTGCCGAAATACAAAAAGCCCACAAGCATCCATCCCGTCATGACAATGAGCGTGAACACAAAAATCGGCACGGCGCCAAATTGGAAGATTAGCGGCACGCTCAACGCCGTCATCACACCGCCGCCAACAAACGGTTCAAACAACAACTGCTTGTATCCAAAGGCCTTTAACGCTTTGGTGTCGCCTTTGCTGTCGACAATCCGGATGAGCATCAAGCCGGCGGCCGTCATGCCCATCGATTGACCGAAATCGCCAATACCGCGCTCAAACCAGTTCTTAGGAATCATCCGCGGCGCGATGAACACAAAAGCCAACACGTTCCACAATATGCCCGTGGCCGCCAAGATTAGGAAAACACCGAGGTTTTCACCAATGACCTGCAAAGACAGCGTCGCAATCGCGCTTACAATCAAGAAATCGAGAGCCAGCCCCTGCAAACGGTTGACCATGTCGCGGTCAACCAAGTGATGACGGTCAAATTTGTCCAGCAACAGTTGGACTATCACACCGCCAAGCATGGCCAAGGGAAAAAGCGGAAGATACTCCACAATCACAACACCGCCGTTTGAACCCCATGTTGCGCCTTCAAGCAAAATCAGCAACTCCAAAATCACTTTTCCCAAAATCACCGCGGCGCCGACAACGCCCAAATGCAAAGCCAACGGTTCGATCGATTGAGGGCTTGTGGTAAGCACTCCGGTCGCAACCCGGTCTTCCACATCGACAACACCGCGCAGCTGAGCTTCATCAAAATCCTTAGGATCCTTCAAGTAATTCGTCTTCCCACGGCGTACGCCCCAATTGATCAAAACAACGCCGAAAATGACACCGCTCACAACGCCTACCGTCGCAAGCCCCATGGCCAAATCCGCCCCCTCGGAAAACCCTAGTTCCCTAAAGGTATCCGCTAAGCCCGCGCTCGTTCCGTGGCCGCCTTCAAAAGCAATTTCAATCAACGCGCCTGCCATCGCATTCGTTTGAAAAACCGGCACCAAAATCGCCATGGTCACCAGCAATCCGAAAACATACTGGCCCCAGGCAACCGATTGGCCAAACGAAACTTGCGGTCCGGCCGTCAGCCAAATGTCTTTGAAAGAAGGAATCTTCTTACCAATGAACAAAGACGCAAAAATAAAACTGATCAACAACCCGGGGAGCGTGGAAAACACACCGACCACGGATTTCGTCAGCAAACCGTATTCCATATTTTCGAACCGTTCGAAGTTGCCAAGAAATCGCCCTAAAACCTCAGGCCCGACCAGCAAAAACAAAAACCCGGCGATGATCGAACTCGGCAAAAAGTACTTCGAAAAAATTCCGAATTTCAATCGTATGAACTTAGCAACAAGCAATCCCAATCCAATCAAAAGCAAGCTAAAACCAATAACTTCGGGACTCATCCAACCTCCCCTTTCCCTTCTATTTTACTTAAAGGACCTCATGAACGCAACAAAAAAACCTGAAGCTTCGATGCCAAAATGTGTTTTCGCATCGGAACTTCAGGGTCGTCGTTTGTCATGCCGCGCTTTTTTGTCTTTCCTTCAACCATACGAACAAGTCGTCTTTAAGCATCGGTCTGGCGTATAAGAAGCCTTGCGCATAATCGCAATCGAGCGCTTTGAGCCTTTCTAAGATGTTTTGGTCTTCGACGCCTTCGGCAATAACCTTTAAGTGAAGGTTATGCGCCAAATCCACAATGGCTTCCACCATGTAAGCCAAAGAAGGATCGTCTTCAAGATTCATCGTGAAATCTCGGTCGATTTTCACCGTGTCGGCCGGCAAATCCCGCAAGCATGAAAGCGAAGAATAGCCCGTGCCGAAATCGTCAATGATGATCTTCACATTATGGTTGCGGAGTTTATTGAAAAACATGCTGGTCGACGTACGATTTTTCATCATTGAGGATTCGGTCATTTCAATGTGGAGATTTCTACCGTTAAAGTCGGTTTCTTCAATTCGTTTGATCATGGTATCCAGCAAACTTTGATTGAACAAGTTTTTCTGGGAAATATTCAGGGCGATGTCTACATCCGGGGCAATGGCGTGCAAATGTCCAAAATCCTTAAGCACCCGTTCAAACACCCAAAGAGTAATGTCGTCGATGATGCGAGACTCTTCCGCCAAAGGAATGAATTCGTTGGGATAAAGGATTTTATCCGCATGAGACCAACGCACCAAGGCCTCAATACCCACTACTTTATCGTTTTTGAGGTCAATCAACGGTTGATACTCCAAAAACAAATCGTTGTTTTGAAGGGCTAATGGCAATTCGCCCAAACGGCGAAGCATCAGTTCATCATGCAAGTGGTCGTCATGGTACAAAGCAATTTTCAAATTTTGTTTTTTCGCGTGCATCGCGGCGATATCGCTTTCCTTGAAACGATCGTGCATCGTCCGAGTCGGACTCGGCATGCTTATGCCGATAGAATAATCAAGATAAAGCGGAACCCTCTCGCTGTAAAACGTCACATTGTCAAGCGACTCGGCCAAGGTATCCCGAATCTTTCGGAATGATTCTGCAGACATCTCCACCCAAAAACGATGAAAATCCACCTGGAAAACCAGCGCGTGATCCGGCAAAACAGTTTTCAACGCCTCATAGAGTTCTTTGAATACTTCAATGTAAGCGTCCCGCCCCAAAAGCGAAGTCAACTGCTCGTAATTGTTCACCGTGAGGGCCATCGTGACTTTGTTGCGGCCTTGAGAGCGGATGTTTCGGTGCTTGAGATAATAGTTGTAGTTGATGATGCCGGTATCGTAGCTTCTTGTGTGCAAATTCAACATGCGGAGCATCTGTTCGCGCAGACGGTCAAAAATATACCCAAGCACTAAGCCTATCAACATAAAATACGCCATTCGGTAAAACCAGTTCATAAAAGGTTGCATGACGTTTGTTGAAGTGTCAAGAGGCATAAAGGGTCCCAACAAGAAACCACCGGCCAATCCGGCCAAAACCCCGCCTTTCCAACCGAAAAGGAACGCCGACATCATCACGGGAATATACATGATGTGCAAGTAGGCGTATTGGGTGCCGCCGGTAAAATAGACGATGGCAAAAACGAGTGGAAACAAGAGAATATTCAACGTCAAAATTACATAGCGAAAAGTTTTTGTGTGCTCAATGATGGCGTCAAAAAGAATTCTTCTGTCGTTGCTCAACTCTGTCACCTTCTCCTTGACACATCCCATTCCCTTGAATACAGTATAGCATATGGCAAATCAATTGCATAGCTCAATTATACCATGGTTTTCAGTTGTGCATCTTTGTTGAAAAACGTCCGATACCCAAACAAGAGGAAAAGATAGGTGGAGAGTGCAACGCCGCCGAGTATGCCAAGCATGACGCCGATTTGATACATGATCGCCGTCGTTGGAGCGACGCCCGATAAAATTTGTCCGGTCATCATTCCCGGCAAAAAGATAATCCCCATCCCTAGCATATTGTTCACCGTGGGCATAATCGCGGCGTCAAACGCTTCATTGACGATTCCGTGGGAGGCATCTTTAGGCGTCGCGCCAAGATGCAGCGCTTCGATTACGGCTTCCTTTTGGTCCGTGAAACGATTGAGCAACGTGTGTATACCTAACGTGATGCCCGTCATAGAGTTGCCGACAATCATGCCGGTTATGGGGATGAAGTATTGAGGATTGTAATAAGGCTCCACCCGAATCACCACAAACAAAAAATACGCCAAAGACGTCAAACTACCAGCGGGCAATGTGAACGCGACAACCTTCTTGATAGAAAGCGTAAGCTCCTTTTTGAACTTGCGAAACACCGTAAACACCGCAAACCCGAGCATCACAAAAACCACGGCGAGCGTAAGCAGCGGATGAGGATTCTCAATAATCAATGTCAGGGCATACCCAACCGCGACGAGCTGAAACGTCATCCTCAACGTCGCTATGATTAAGACGCTTTCTCGCTTGATGGCGCGGCGTCTTAAAATATAAAGAACAAACAGCACAAATATGTACCCGAAAAGCACCTGCCAATAGGTCAATTCTATAACGTTTCCGTCCATCTAACTCACCTCTTTTTGTCGGCCGTTTTGGATTTCGTACACTTTGTCCCCATGTTTATGAGCTTGGTCTTTGGAATGGGTGACCATAACCAAAGTCTTATTCTCTTTTTTGGTGAATTCCACAATTGTCTCAATCATAAGGTCTTCAGAAACGTCGTCCAAAGAACTTGAGGGTTCATCGAGCAAATACACGGCCGCATCCAACAGCAAAACCCTCGCCAAAGCGAGTCGCTGCCTTTCGCCCCCGGATAAATGCTTAACGTCCATATCCAACGATTTGTTCAACCGAACCCGTTTCATCAAATCGTAGAGAGTCTTATCGTCTGCGTCTTCTCTTTGCTGAAAGCGAAGACCAATGAGCAAATTGTCGCGAAGACTCCCCGGAAACATATGAGGCTTTTGATTCAAATACACCACTTCACGGCGGTGGGCCACGCTATCTATTTCTGCAAGGCTTTTTCCATTATAGTGAATCGTCCCTTTCGTTGGTGAAAGGGACTTGTTTAAAAGACGAAGCAAAGTGCTTTTTCCACCGCCACTTTCGCCAACAATACAAACGATTTCCCCGGAAGCCACATCGATGTTTTTGACCCGTAAGACATCCTTATATTCTACATCTTTGATTTCAAACATATAGCCTCCTTATTGGTAACTCTTTGAAATAAGTTCGTAACGGCGGGTGTTGATGTAGGAATTCGTGTACTCAAAAACACGTCCGTCTTTCAAAAGGGCTGTGATTTCAACGTGCATTACGGGTGTGTTGGGGTCTATTTCAAGGTATTTTTGATACAGCGGTTTCGCAAACGTGGCTCGAAACCGCTGATTGGCGGTGACTATTTGCAATCCGAGAGTTTCATGAATGTATTCATAAATGGAGCCGCTGACGATGTCTTCCGATAACGGAATGATCGCTTTTGGGAAATACGATTCGTCCACCATGATCGGTTTGCCGTTTTTTTTGCGAAGTCGAATCACTTTGTAGACCGAATCGCCTTCTTTGATGTTCAAGTTCGCGGCCACCTTTTCATCCGCCGGTAAAAGTCCGTATTCAATCAGCGCGCTCGAAGGTATTCCTCCTGCGGTTCGCACCTCTTTGGTGAAGCCCTTGAAAACGTCCATTTTTTTATAGAGCTTCTCATCGGTGGTGAATGTGCCGACGTTTCGCACGCGATAGAGCTTGTTTTGTTGGACAAGATGATTAATCGCTTTCCGAACTGTCATACGAGACATGTTGTAACGTTCGGACAAAGTTCTCTCCGAGGGAATCATTTCATTTTGGCCCAGTTGTTGAATCATGGTTTCCAAAATGTCGACAAGCTGCAAATATTTCGGTTTCATCCCTTCTCACCCTTCCTTGAGGTGTTTGGCCGCGGCATTGTCCAAAACAACGGTGACATCGTCATGACGTCGCAAGACGCTGGCGGGTAAAGATTCGTCAATTTTCCCTTCGATCATATGCTTGACCGCTTTGGCCTTATGCTTTCCGCTTGCGGCAAGCACGATGCTTTTTGCGTTCATGATAGTTTGAATGCCCATGGTGATGGCATATTGTGGCACGGAAGACATGGAATCAAAGAACCGCGCATTGGCCTTTCGGGTCGATTTGCTCAACGCCACTTTATGAGTCTTTGATGTAAACGAACTCCCCGGTTCATTGAATGCGATATGGCCGTTCACACCGATGCCAAGCAATTGAATGTCGATGCCGCCTTGAGCTCTGATAAATTCGTCATAGGCATCGTATTCGGCGTGTTCGTCCGATGGTGGAAAGTGTCTTTGATGGGTTGGGATGTCCACGTGATTGAAAAGCAGACGCTCCATCGTATTTTTATAGGTTTCCGGATGTTCGTCGGAAATGTCCAAATATTCATCCAAATTGAAAGTGCGAACATGAGAAAAAGAGACATTTTTTTGTTTATGGGCCTCAACAAGACGGTGGTACACTTCTTCAAACGTCGATCCGGTAGCGCAACCTAAATTCAAGGTGGTACGGTTGGATATCTCGGTGACTAGGTAGTCACTTATATAGCGAGCCATTTCTTCTTTGTCTTTCACGATTTCTATTTTCATAACGTCTCACCTCGTTCATGTGGTCTATACCATATTATAATGGTCTATACGGCATCTTGTCAAACGCCAAAGCCTTTTTCTTTATTTTGGTTTGACAATAAAAGTAAACGCTTTTATAATAAAAAGTAAGCGTGGTTTATACCACGAATCCGGAGGTGGTTTTATGGCGCAAAACATTCCGCAATCCCACATGCAAATTATTGAGAACGCAAGCAATTATGAAGAGGCCATCCAGATTGCGTCAAAACCGTTGCTCGAAAACGATTATATCACCAAGGATTACATCCAAGCGATGATCGATAGCGTCGAAGAGCATGGCCCTTATATTGTTTTGGCCGACGACTTCGCTTTGCCACACGCTAGACCCAGCGAAGCCGTAAAAAAAACCGGATTGTCTCTTTTGACGGTCAAAGACGGCGTGGATTTGAAAGGAAACACCGTGAAACTTTTTGTGGTCTTGGCCGCAAAAGACAGCACTTCTCACAATGAAGCGTTGCAGTCGCTCGCGGAATTCTTGATGGACAAACAAAACATTCAAGACGTAATCGCTTGCGACAGGGTGCAAGATATAAAAAAGATACTAGACGAAAGGTGGAACTGATATGAAGATCCTAGCGGTATGCGGCTTTGGAGTGGGGTCATCGATGATACTCAAGCTGACGATTCAAAAAGCCCTCCGCGAATTCGGGGTGGATGCCGAAGTCATCAACACGGACATCTCCGATTCAGCGGGACACAATGCGGATGCGGTTTTCTCTTCTCCCGATTTCATCGGCGACCTTGAAAAACGCTTCAAAAACAAAGAGATCAAGCTTTACCCCATCAAAAGATACTCGGATTTGGAGGAAGTGAAAGAAAAGGTTCAAGATTTGATCGATTCTAAGAAGTAACAGCACCAAAAAATATAAAAAGGAGTAGATTGTTTTATGATGGATGCTTTTAGAACATTTGCTGAAGGACTGTATGCATTTTTTGACGGCTTCCCACCGGTTCTAATCGGTCTGATTGCCGTCATCGGTCTCATCGCTCAACGCAAGCACTTTAGTGAGGTCATCCGTGGTGGTGTCATGGCCGCATTCGGTATGATGATCATCATGATTGGCGTCGACGTATTGGTCGGTTCAATTCTCCCGGTCAACAACCTTTACAACGTTGCCGCAGGAGGAGAAGCCGCTCCTGATGAAGTTGGATTCATCACCGAATACGGCGCTGAAATCGGACTGGCCATGCTTCTTGGTTTTGTCTTGCACATTCTAATCGCCATCTTCACCAAGGTCAAAACCATCTTCCTAACAGGCCACTTCCTGTTCTGGATTCCTTTCATCTTCACAGCAATCGCCGCTGGCGTCGGCATGCCAACTTGGGGCATTATCATTTGGGGTGGCGTCCTTTCCGCGCTCTATTGGTCGTTCATGCCCTATTTCTTGCGTCCCTATTCTCGTGCCGTCATTGGCAGCGACGATTTCACGCTTGGTCATCCTTCCGCGATTTTGGCTCTTGTTTCAGGAACCATCGCCAAATACGTCGGAAACAAAGAAAACTCCACCGAAGACATCAAACTTCCTAAGGGCCTTGGTTTCTTCCGTGAAATTTCGATTATGGGTGCCATCATCATCTTCTTGACCTATATCATCAGCGGTTTGACCATTGGCGACGGGTTCCGCGGAGAAGGTCTCACAGACCTGCCGTTATTCCCCTTCGCGCTTGAACAAGGCTTGACGTTCGGTATCGGTATCATCATCCTCCTTCAAGGTGTACGAATCTTCGTTAACGAAATCGTTCCCGCGTTTGAAGGTATCAGCACGAAACTGATTAAAAACGCACAGCCTGCGTATGACGCGCCCATCTTCTTCAACTTTAAGCCTAACGCCGTCATCATCGGCTTCATTGTAGCGTTCATCACATCAACCATCGCCATCGTAATCTTCAACCAATTTGACATTTTCGTGGCACTGATGCTTCCTCTTGTCATTCCTAGCTTCTTCGAATGTGGTATGGCATCGGTTGTCGGCGAAGGCCAAGGCGGCGTTCGCGGCGCAATCATCGGTACGTTCTTCGCATCCCTCGTAATGGTATTGCTTCTTGGTATTTCGCTTTACTTCTTCCAAGACACCATTATGGACTGGATGCTCATCTTCGGCGGTAACGATATGAGCCTTTGGGGCAGCGTCACCGGCGGAATTGCCGAATTCTTCGCTTGGTTGTTCTAATCATTCATGCCTGATCACAAAGACTATTTCAACCACGTTCAAGAGCTTTTAAGGGCGTTCATAGAGAAAGAAGCATCCGCACTCGACGACGCCGTAAACATGCTTTATGAAGCGACGCTCAACAAAAACAACATTTTCGTGTTCGGGGCCTCGCACGCCGGCATCATTAGCCAGGAAATGGCTTACCGTGCCGGCGGCCTCGCCACGGTCAATCCATTGTTGCCATCCAGCCTGATGCTTGACCAAAAACCCATCACATTCACATCAAAGATGGAGAGGTTGCCGGGCTATGGTCGATTGATTGCCGAAAAAACCCCGTTTGAAAAAGGCGATGTCCTCATCGCCCACTCCGTTTCAGGCCGCAATACCGTTATGATAGACTTGGTTATGGCCGCCAAGGAACGTGGCGTGAAAGTCATAGCCTTGACCAACTTGAATTATTCCAAAAACGTGGAAAGTCGCCATGAAAGCGGCAAACGTCTCTTTGAACTCGCCGATCTCACCATCGACAACCACGGCGACAAAGGGGACGCCGCCATCAAATTTGAGGGCCTGAATCAAAAAGTCGGCCCCACAAGCACCGTCATCGGAGCGAGCGTTGTCAACGCCATCGTCGTCGGCCTAACCGACAAGCTCCACAAAAATGGCCACGACGTCCCGATTCTTTACAGCGCGAACCTTGACGGTGGCGACGAACACAACCAGAAAATCTTCAACAAGTACAAAAACAACATCTTCTATCTTTAAAAAAATGGTCAACCGCAAAGGTTGACCGTTTTTTATCAGAAATTGAGACGCACTCGAACATCACATACAAAATTCATGCCCCGCTATGCAACACTGGAGATTAAAACGCTGTAAAACATTAGAATGATCAACCCGATGAATTGATAATAAAAGAGATAAATCGGTTCTTTGTCTTCGGCGTTGCGACGGATGAAATACTCAACGAAACACGAAAGAGCGCCCACTGCGAGAAAGAAATAGGTAAGGTTCACGAACCAGTATGCGACGGACTCCAAAAGATTCCAATCAGAGAACGTAAGAGATAGGTAAAGCAACACCGCCACAATAAACAAGATTCGATTCAGTGAAAATACCATGCGATTGATACCAATGTAGGTTTTCATGCAAACACCTCAACGTCATTATACACTATTTTACAAAAGAAGAAAAAAGGGAAGCGACCTCTTTATTTCTTCAAATTGTGGAAAAGGCCAGGAAAGACGAAAAAGCCCGCATACGCCACAAGGAAATACCGAACGAACTCAAGAATGTTAAAGGCCCACGTTCCTTCCTCGGCCCCCAAAATGCCAAAAAGCAGCCCCAGAAGAATCAAAGTGAGCGCCACAAAAGGGATGCCGACGCCAATACGTAGCGCTTTGATTTTCCAAGGAACATCGATGGAAAAGTTCACGTACTGTTTTTCGGATGAAACAGCCACTATGATGCCAACCAATAGCCCATAAGAACGATAGAAATCTTTGCCTTCAAACAAGAATAGCCCCGCCAAGAAAATAAAGGCCAACACGGAGTAATAACGGTGCAAAGATTCCTTGTCGTTTTCAAAACGACGAAAAAAATATGCATGAAGCAACGCGACGGCAAGGCCTAAAGCGCCGCCAACTAGCACGTCGCTGACATAATGGACACCTAGATAAAGTCGACTGAACATCATCGCCACCGTCAAAACCGTAGCGATCAAAAAATATTTCCATCGTTTGAAAAAGGCCGCAATGGAATAAAAGAGCGTGCTCGAACCTTGTACATGTCCGCTTGGAAATGCGCTACCCGTCGCCGTATCGGGACGGAGATTATCCACCCGATCCGGGTATTCCTCAAAGGGACGGGGCGCCGCAATGATGTCTTTCAATACATTGTTCAACGTTAATCCGAGCCCAAGCGAGATTGCGAGAAACTCCCCCAACTTTTTGTGGAGCGTCCAATAAATGGTGGCAAGCACGATGATATAAAAATATTCTTCGCCAAGCAAGCTGATGCCGTTAAAAAAGGCATCTGTGAATACGTTTCTTGCACTTTGAAGCCATTCGATGAGTTCTATGCTGAAACTTTTCATGATTATCGCCGTCCTTTGGTTTTATTGTATGCAAAACGTGGTCTTTTGACAATGATAACTTCCAGAATGCCAATAATTGTGGCATTTTCAATATGATAGTGTATAATAAAAATATCCTGTGCGAAAGGAGATTGTGCCATGAAAGACATTGTCAAATTCTTCGACGATTTGCCCTACATTGTGAAAATCATCCTTGCGCTACCCTTTATCGACGGAATTGCCTGGGGGATTTACCGCATCGCCAAAGGCAAGATTGTCCTCGGCATCATCTGGATTCTCGTTGGCTGGGCCATCTTTTGGATTATCGATCTCGCTTCGCTTCTGCTTTACAAAGACATTCGGATACTTGCATAAAGAGGGAACATTCATTCCCTCTTATTTTTTGTGTGAAGCCTTTTGGCCATGATAATGTCGGGTTTGTTCAACCCGTTGGCGTCTGGGATGACGCCAACGATTGTGTATCCACACTTTTGATAAAAGCCAAATGGATGGTCTTTGTAATTTTTAACGCAAGAAAGCTTTTGATAGGTGTCTTGATACAAATCTCCATCGCTCAAGCTGGTCGCAAAACATTCATCATCGGTTCCTAGATATAAGGTCAATACCCCTTTGTTTGCCAAATCCTCTTCCAATACTTCTAACAATTTCCGACCGATGCCTTGTCTTTGCCAAGCTTCTTTCACAATCAACGGATGAAGTTCGTAGGCTGCCGGATAACTTGTATCGATGGCGCCGACAAATCCTATAACTTCCTTGTTTATAGCGACGTAAAGAAGGCTCTTTCCTTTTAGAAGTGATTTTATCTCCTGTTCGGACTCTTCTTTGGAATAATGGTCTTCAAAAACATTCGACAGCATGTCAACGCAAGTCTTCGCGTATGCATCGTATGTGCGCAGCAACTTAATGTCCATGTTTTCCCCCGATTCCGTAGAAAAACATGTGCATCAAATCCTTCAAGCGATTTTTATCATGCCGCACATCCACCTTCGTTAAAGACTTGAACAATTCGACATAAACCATGATGGATTCTTCTTCAACCGCCGTGGACACTTCCCCTTCTTTGCGCCCTTCGCGAATCATATGTTGCAAACCAACCACAAGCCGGTTATCAGTATACCACGATACAAGTTTTTTGAGGTCTTTGTCGTTGGGTCTGTAAAAAGTTTGCACCAAATCTTCACTCAATGAATCGATCAGTTCAATTTCAAAGTTCAACAATTTGTTGGCTTTTTCTCTAAACGTGAAAGAAGAGTCGTAGACGATGTCCTCAAAGCGCCTAGTATAATCTTCTAAAAGCTTTTTGACTACCTCGTAGACAACTCGTTCTTTGCAACCGAAATAGTTGTAGATGGTAACCGGGGACACTTTCGCCGATTTTGCGATTTCTTTCATCGTCGACCCGCGGATGCCTTCTCTTAGAAACAGTTCTTCGGACGCCCGCAATATTTCTTGCCGCTTTTTCAAGGAACGCTTCTTGTATCCATCCATACTTGACCTCCCCCCTCTTTCTTTCATTATAAGCCTATCTATGAACAAGCACAATGATTTTGAAAAAGATTGACCCACATTGTTTTCGTGATAATATAAACATAAGAGCGTATGAACAGAAAGTTGGTGTTTTATGATTGATGTGCGAAATTTGACCAAATCTTACGGACCCAAACGTGGAATATTTGATTTGTCGTTCTTTGTACAAGAAGGCGAAATCTTCGGCTTTTTGGGGCCAAACGGCGCAGGAAAAACGACAACCATCCGGCAACTCTTAGGATTTATACACCCTGACAATGGATCGGCTTACATCCATGGACTTAGAGTGTTCGAAGACGCCCATATTATCCAAAAAGACGTGGGCTACATTGCCGGAGAAATTGCTTTTTTCGATCATATGACGGGCGATGAGTTTTTGCTTTTTCAAGCGGAAATGCGTGGAATGAATGATTTCTCACGCTACAACAATTTGATTGAACTTTTGGAATTCAACCCGAAAACCTCCATACGCAAAATGTCGAAAGGAACAAAACAAAAGCTGGCGATTGTGGCCGCTTTCATGCACGATCCTTCCATTTACATTCTTGATGAACCCACAAGCGGGTTGGACCCGCTCATGCAAAGCAAATTCGTTCAGCTCGTTCACAAAGAGAAAAAAAGGGGCAAAACCATTTTAATGTCTTCACACAACTTTGAAGAAGTCGAGCGAACCTGTGACCGCGCATTGATTATAAAGCACGGCGAAAAAATGGTTTTGGAAGACGTTAACGCCCTCAAGCAAAGACAAAGAAAGGTGTTTGTGGTGCATTTCGATACCGACGAAGAACGCCGGCGTTTCAATACGGAGGGATTCACCGTTGAAAACACCCGGAACAACGAACTCGAAATCGCCGTAAGCGGCGATGTAAATGAATTTATCAAAAGGCTTTCGAAGTGTACACTAAAAGGAATCGACATCAAAAAGCAGTCCTTAGAAGAAGTGTTTATGGAATACTACAAGGAGGACGAGCATGAATAAAGCCCTTTTAAAGATGAATACCAAGAGTTCTTACAAGCTTTGGATCGTGTTTTTGTTGATACTTCTATTTTATAAGCTTGTGATCATAGGCATGTTCGACCCGGACAACATCGAAGCCATGGACGAGTTCATGGCGCTCATGCCGGAAGAGTTTGTTCAAGCCATCGGTTATCAGTTGTTGGATCTTTCCTTAACAGGCTATATTGGAGGCTACTTCTACACTTTTCTCATTTTGATGTTCCCTTTGATTTTTACCATCATGCTCTCATTTCGTTTAGTCGGAAAGTATGTCGACGATGGTTCCATGGCCTATCTTATCGCCACGCCCCACAAAAGAAGCACGATCATTATAACGCAAGCGTTTTTCCTCCTAATTGCCGTTTTTCTCTTGTTTCTTCTGATGTCGATACTCGGTTTAATCTTTACCATAGCCATGTTCCCCAACCAACTTGCCATTGGAAAATATGCGCTATTGAATGCTGGAGCGTTGAGTCTTTATGTGTTTATCGCCGGATTGTCCTTTTTTT
>SL_8KL_010_SEDDRAFT_10002857_pt1 | contig 14414 bp, 18 predicted proteins | sample SodLakKL_010_SED_4_FD_11160 | JGI IMG/M metagenome (IMG submission 11160) | reverse complement strand
AAAAGTTACATATAAGTCAAGTTTTTTTGAAAAAAAAAGCGAAAAATAAGCTAATTTATAATTAATCTAATTAAGGAGTGAATCAGAAACCGGCTTTCCTTTCCTCAACATCAAGGAATTCATCATCGTTAGCAACGAAGTGAGATATAACTTCACCCCTTAATTTATTTTCATTATAAATAACAATGTTATTTATTTGTTATTCAAAATGTTATAGAGATAGATATAACCTGTTATCAGTGTTATGCACAAAAAAAGTAAAAATATTGTTATGGATTTAATCTAAATAACAATAATTTTTATTATTTTTGTAGGGAAACCAGACAAGAAATATATATGTATCAACGCAAGTCAAATCCGAATGGAGTAGGAAGAAAAGGATCTTACACAAAAGATATCCCTGATAGGGCATATAAATTATGTCTTTTAGGGTTGAAGGATGCGGATCTCGCTGTTGCTTTCGGGGTAGGTGTATCTACTGTGAATTATTGGAAACAACATAAACCAGCATTCGCGAAGGCCGTTAAAGAGGGAAGGATGGAAGCTGATGCAAATGTTGCCAAAGCATTATACAACCGTGCTATTGGATACTCACATCCTGATACAGTCATTCTAACCAATCGCGTGGATGTCTATGATGAGGATGGTAAGAAAATAGAAACAAGAACAGAACCTTTAATTGTAGACACGATCAAACATTATCCACCGAGTGAGTATGCAGCGCATAAATGGTTAACATTAAGGCAGAGAGAGTGGTGGGCGGAAACACAACAGATAGAACATCGACACACTCATCATGGTCACATAGATTTTAATCATATCATTGAACAGATTAGTGATTCGGAACGATTCACAGACGCGGAGTTAAAATTAGCATTGAAACTGGGCCTCAAAGCAAGGGCAAACACTCCTGAAACCGATGACTGATAAAAAAATGGGTAATAAAGCTCCAAAAAAAGCAGTAATGGAGGAGTTAATTAACAATCCATTATTGGTGATACGAGAGTTGAACAATAGGAATTTCTATAATTTTTTGAAATTCTTCTGGCCTGAAATAAGTAACGACACATTCAAAACAAATTGGCACATACCATACCTTTGTTCCGAACTCCAAGAAATAGCAGAAAGAGTCGGACGCCGAGAATCAAGAAAGCATGATCTATTGATTAATATTCCACCAGGTACGACCAAAACCATAACATGTAGTATCATGTTTCCGATATGGTGTTGGACACGTTGGCATTGGATGAGATTCATTACAGCAAGTTATTCAGCATCATTGGCTCTTGAGTCGGCGGAGTATAGTCGGGACATTATGAGAAGTGAGAAGTTCAAGGCAGTGTATCCGGAGTTGGAGATTAAAGATGATAAGGACACCAAAAGTAATTTTAAAGTAGTCAAACGTGTATTAGGATCTTTCCCAGGTCGCCAGTCCCGGATTCTACATGGAGGAAATAGATATAGCACATCAATAGGAGGTACGGTGACTGGGTATCATGGACACATTAATATCTGGGATGATCCAATCAATCCGCATAAGGCAGTCAGTGAGGTAGAACTCAACAATGCCAATCGCTGGGTGGACACAACGCTGAGCATGCGGAAGACGGATAAGGAAGTCACTACTACGATTGGTATTATGCAGAGAGTTCATGAGAATGATCCGTCCGGCCATATGTTGGCTAAGAAGAAGTCCAACTTGAAACACATTTGCCTCCCAGGTGAAATAAGAAATTATCGTGATCAGTTGGAACCAAAAGAACTTGAGAAGAATTATAAGAACGGGTTGTTGGATCCCAAGCGAATGAATTGGGACGTGTTGAAAGATATGGAGGCTGATCTGGGTCAGTATGGATACGCTGGGCAGATAGGACAGAAACCAACACCCCCTGGTGGCGGAATGTTCAAGGTGGATAATTTGATTGCCGTTGAGAAGCTTCCTTCTGAGGTGGATATTAAGGAGGTTGTTAGGTATTGGGACAAGGCCGGCAGTCAAGATACCGGGGCCTACACCGTAGGAGTGAAGATTGCTCGTGATAAGAAGGGCATATTTCATATTGTAGACGTGAAAAGATTTCAGAAATCTGCAGAGGAGCGTGAGCGTATTATAAGACAGACGGCTGAGGCCGATGGTAAGGCGGTTAAACAATACATTGAGCAGGAGCCAGGCTCCGGAGGCAAGGAAAGTGCTGAGGCAACAATAAGAAACCTGGCGGGGTTTAGGTGTGAAGCGGACCGTCCAACAGGTGATAAGGTATACCGGGCAGACCCCTTCAGCGTGCAGGTTAACAACGGTAATGTTACCATGTTGAAAGGAGATTGGAACCATGATTTCGTAGAGGAGCTTCGGTTTTTTCCTTTTGGAACTTACCAAGACCAGGTGGATGCCGCGAGCGGCGCTTTTGAGAAGGTTAGGGTCGGGAACAGAGTCAAAATATTGTAATCGTTAAGAAATAGCACAAGATATGAAACGCAGGAGATACCCAAAAAATGGAAAGGGTGTAAAAACCTTCCAACAAATCGCAGGAACTGAGATTGGCCGTGCATTACTGACCCGCAATATGGGTTACCAGTACGGAACCGATCGCAACATCTATTCTGCGCTCGGTTATCCGGCCACCAGGGCCTTAACTTTTGAAAGTTATTATGCCCGTTACCAGCGTCAGGATATTGCGAAAGCCGTTATTGATAAGCCGGTTGATTACACCTGGAAAGGTCGACTGGACATTGAAGAACCCCAGGTTGAAGACGATACCCAGTTGACTGGGGCATGGAGAGGTTTAGAAGAAGAACTTGGTTTGAAAGGGATTTTCTCAGAGGTGGACAAGTTGACAGGTATAGGCCGATTTGGGGTTCTTCTCCTGGGTCTTGATGATGTTAAGAGTAGAGACGGTTGGAGGGAACCTGCAGAGGATGCAAGAAGACTTCTGTATGTGAAACCCCTCGCGGAAGGGAACGTTGAATTGAAGGATTGGGAAAAGAACCCGTCCGATCCACGTTACGGGATGCCTCGGTTTTATTCCATAACGGTGGGGACGCCTGGTGAACAAGGCACTATGCAAATTGATGTTCACCACAGTCGCGTTATCCATATTACCGATGGGTTGGGTTCTGGGGTGTACGGGACACCGCGGTTGCAGAGCGTTTACAACCGCTTGATGGATTTGGAAAAGATTGTTGGTGGTGATGCTGAGATGTTCTGGCGCGGAGCCCGCCCCGGGTATAATTACAGTTTGGATCCTGAGTATAAGATGGGGGATGATGAGGAAGAGACGCTTCAAACAAGGATTCAAGAGTATGAGCATAACTTGAGAAGGTTCATTGTATCACAAGGCGCCAGCATCAATTCCTTAGCCCAACAGGTAGCTGATCCATCTAACCACGTGGATGTCCAAATCCAAATGATCAGTTCAGTGAAAGGCATCCCCAAACGGATCTTAACAGGTTCGGAACGCGGTGAGCTTGCCTCCAGCCAGGATCAGGAGGAATGGTTGAGCACGATAGCAGCCAGGCGGGACGAGTTCGCAAGCCGGAAGATAGTTAGGCCGTTCGTTAACCGGTGTATTGAGCTTGGAATATTACCGCCCCCGCAGGATGAGCGTGAAGGCTACACCGTCAGATGGGAGGACTTGTTTGCCAAGAGCGAAAAGGACAAGGCCGAGATAGGTAAGACGCGGGCGGATGCGCTGAAGGATTACGCAGGCGAGGCGGCCGCTCAAGTTATAATGCCGCCCCGGGCGTTTTATGAGATGGTTATGGGCTTCAGTCCTGATGAGGTTGATCGGATTGAAGAGTTAGTCGGGGCTCAGGTACGCGAAGAAGAAAATGATTTTGAAGACGAGGAAGAATGATATGCAATTGCGCACATAAGAGTGATATTGTGACGTTCCAACAGGCCGAACGTTATGACCCGACTCGCACGGTTACGGCGCGGAATGAATTCGCAAGAGAGATGAGCAAGAGGTTCCGTAGATTGAGGGGAATGATCCGCGAGGCGATTGTGGAGCGTGATGTGTTTGGGTTGCAGGCCTATGGACTTCCAGCAAGAGAGGCGTTTGACTTCCCTCGCGACAGCCGCAAGGTGGCGGCCTTCATGGAGTGGTTGAGACAACAGCAAGTGGATCAAATATTAGAGGTCACCGATATTCAGCAGGTGGGCGAAGGAGTTGATCGAGCCTGGACGAATAAATACATACAACGGAATTATGAAACTGGAGTTAAGCGTGCATCAACCGAAATGAGAAAGGCCGGGATCGACGTTCCTACCATGGAGCAGAGAGGAGGCGTTGATGCCGTTATGGGAGGAGCTGTCCATGCCGATCGCGTTGGGTTGCTTTACACCCGGGCGTTCGAAGAGTTGAAGGGCATAACTGAGGCGATGGATCAGCAGATTTCTCGGGTGTTGAGCGAAGGGATGGCTGAAGGACAGCACCCGCGTACGGTTGCGAGAAGGATTAATGCTACCATCAGCGGAAAAAAGATGGGTGAGTTAGGAATAACAGACACGGTTGGAAGGTTCATCCCAGCCGAAAGGCGGGCGCGTATGATGGCTCGGACGGAAATGATTCGCGCACACCATATTGGGATGGTTCAAGAGTATAAGAATTGGGAGATTGAGGACGTGCGTGTTAGAGCCGAATGGCGGACGGCCGGCGATCGAAGGGTTTGTGAGGAGTGCGCCGCGTTGGAGAGCAGAACGTTCACATTGAAGGAGATTGAGAACATGATCCCTTACCACCCGGGATGCAGGTGCGTGGCATTGCCGAAAAGGCCTCAAGACGCGCGCTTGGGTGTTCAGCCAGAGATAGTAGAAATGAGATAAAAACGATAGGCAGATGGAAAAGAAATTGAGAATACATACTGAAACAGGTCAACGTTACCAAGTGCGTTATGAAACCCTTCAAGGCAGAAACCACTTGGTTGTGCCTGTGGTAATGATGGTGGAGGGCGTTCATGCAGGAAGCCGCGGGCCGGTTCTGCACCTGGCTGAGGAGTTTGAGAGCTTCACTCCAGCGTGGAACGGCATCCCGGTTACAATCGACCATCCCAAAAGGGACGGTCAATTCGTTTCGGCGAACGATCCTGAAATGATTGAGACTTCCACCGTCGGGCGAGTGTTCAACACCCACGTCGATGGAGAGAAACTCAAGGCCGAGGCCTGGCTGGATCAGGAGAAACTGAAGGAGGTTTCGCCTGAGGCCTTGTCACATATTGATGGAGGCAAGGAGTTGGACGTGAGTGTTGGTGTATTCACTGAGGATGATAATACTCCCGGCAATTGGAACGGAGAGGCTTATGAATCAATAGCAAGAAATTATCGACCCGACCATCTTGCCTTATTGCCGGGAGGCGTCGGAGCCTGCTCCTGGGAAGATGGTTGTGGTGTTAGAGCTAATGAAAAGAATGAAGGAGGAACTGATGTGAAACAAGATGTGTTCAAAAACAAGGAGGATCTTGTGGCCTTTGCAACAGGTTACAAGGAGCTGATAGATCGAGCCCGTCAGAAGTTGGATGCTATGGATACGAACACCCGGGTCCACTTGTTGGAAGAGGTGTTCGAGGATCATTTGATCTATCGCGTGGCAACCGCCGAAGGCGAGGAGAGCTTCTATCGGCGAGAGTACTCAATCAACGAGGATGGCTCCATAGAACTCGAAGGCGAGCCGCAACCTGTTGAGAAGAGGACAGAATTTGTTGCGCTGTCCGATGGACAAAAAGAAGAAAAACAAATGTTTAACTTGAAAAAATTTTTTGGAATGGGTAAAAAGAAAGATGAAACAGTTAGCACCTGTGTCGAAAATAAGGTGCAGGAGCTAATCGACCATGAGGGCACTCGTTTCACCGACGATGACCGCGAATGGTTGGAAGGACTCGGCGATGTTGAGGTGTTGGAGCGTCTGTTCCCTGCAAAGAAGCAGGAGGAGGATGAGCCAGCCGCCAACAGCGACGAGGGAGGAAAGGAAGACAACCGCAAGGTTACCAAGGAGGAAGCCATGGAGGCTCTTCAGGGGTTGTCTCAGGATGAGTTCATGAAGTTCTTGCCCAAGGAGGTGAGAGAACAGATTGAGCATGGGTTGAGCATCCATCGCGCCGAGCGCGAGAAGAAAATCGACCACATCATGAACAACACCCCGGAAGGCACCTGGGAGCGGAAGACCTTGGAAGCCATGGAAACGAAGACGTTGGAAAGCCTTGCCGCTTCGGTGAAGCCCAAGGCGGATTATTCGCTTAATTCCGCAAGCAACGAAGCTGGCTCGGAGCCTGAGGAGAAGTTGCTTCCCTTGGGTGTTAAGGAGAAGAAAGAAGAGAAATAATTGTTGAACCTTTTTAAACGAGAAGATTATGTCTAAGAAGACTGTTAAATTGAAGAAGTATGTCGACAACGTGGAGGAGCGAAAATCAGCAACCGGCCAGGATGATATTAAGCCGGGAATGCTGTTGGAGCTTGACTCTGATGGCGACGTAAAGAAGCACGATGACGAGGATGGCAATGCCGCTCCGCTGTTCGCTCTTGAGGACGAACTCCAGGGCAAAGGCATCGAGGAAACCTACGATGCGGAGGAGTCTGTGTTCGTTTGGGTGTGCGTGCCTGGTGAGCAGGTGTATGCCATATTGAAGGATGGAGAGAACGTCAATGCTGGGGCCTACTTGGCGTCGAAAGGCGACGGCACTCTGAAGGAGTGGGGTGAACCCGGCAGTGCCGGAGAGGTCGCATCCCGCTCGGTTGTGGCGCAGGCGCTTGAGAGCGTCCATGCGGACGACGAAGACACAAGGATCAAAGTTCGTGCGCTGTAAAAAATGAATGTTGAATTGTAAAAATGGAGAAGACAATGAATGTTAATATTGATTATGTAGGAAAGGAAGCCAGTAAGGGTTCTGTAGCACAGCACCTCGTCGCCAATTCCAAGCTTGAGCCCGGTCGAATGAGGCCGTGGATCGGCAAGGATGGCGGTGTGTACGTAACCGTCCACACCGGGGGTGATCGCAAGGATCCTNCTAATTACAAAAGCGTTCCCGTAATGGCGAACGGCACGTTGAGGCGTGACGAATGGAAGCAGCTGGATGAAGCGGTTCATCAGGTTGCTGAACAAAGGTTGGTTGGGTTTCAGGATCTAACCGATCGCGGGTTGACTTACAACCTGGGCAATGCCATGGGCACCACGGTTCTTGAGCATCACAAAATGTCAGATGCCCTTGAGGCAGAGCTGAGCATGGATGCCGTAACCCGTACCCAGGGCGATAGGGTGGAATTCTCAACCGAATATCTGCCCATTCCGATCGTTCATTGCGATTATGAAATTAATGAGAGAGTTCTTGAGGCTTCTCGCAGAATGGGTAATCCACTGGAAACCCTTCAAGCCGAGCGTGCCGCACGCAAGGTGAGTGAGGAGCTTGAGAAGATGCTTTTCACCGACACCAAGTATAACTACGGTTCGGGGAAGATTAAGAGTTTCATCAATTACGATGACCGTAATGAATACAGCCTGGATGATAATTGGGATGCCTCTGGTGTTTCCGGTAAAGGTATCATCGAGGATGTATTGGGAATGAAACAGATGTCCATAGATAATTATCATTATGGGCCTTGGGTTCTGTACATTCCAACCAAGTACGAAACCAAGCTGGATGAGGATTACGATGACACCCGCGGAAACACCATTCGCGAGCGTATCCTTGCTATCCAGGGGATACAGGACATTAAGGTGATTGACATGCTGCCTGCTAATAATGTTCTGTTGGTGCAGACCACTTCCGACGTTGTGCGTATCGTACGCGGTATGGATCTGCAGAACGTTCAGTGGGAGACTGAAGGCGGCTTTGTTCACAAGTTCAAGGCTCTGACCGTACAGGTTCCCCAGATTCGTTCTGACGACAACGGCAGGTGCGGCGTTGTACATGGATCATAAGAACAAGCTGTTAATCACACAGCTTAATCATTCGTAAAACCTAAAAATGAATAATTATGGCTACTAAAAAGAACACAGGTGAGAAAACTTTCATTAAGAGAGGTGGCGGTTCGTTGCGTCTGAAGGACGGCCGAACCATAAAACCAAATGAGAGGTTCTATGCGAGGCTGGAGTTGATACCCATGTCCTTCAGGGATAGCATTGAGGAAGTCCAGCCGCGGGCAAGGGCTTCTAAGAGCGCTTCTGAGGAGGAGTCGCAGGCTGAGGCAGATGCTCAGAAGGAAGAATACACCGTAGAAGCAAGGCAGAACGCCCCGGGCTTCTATGATGTGAAAGACTCCTCGGGGAAGCTTCTCAATGAGAAGGCTTTGAGGAAGGAAGATGCCGATGCTTTGAAAGAAGATCTTGAAAAGAAGTAATGAGCGCAGGGCAGAAATATTGGACAGTCCCCAGGATGTGGGAAGAAGGGGAATGCTGGATTTTGGGTGGAGGCCCTTCATTGCCGGAGCAGTTTGGCGTCCCTGAGGACGTCATACAAGACGTTCGGCAAGGCCGCAAACCCGTCTCGGCATATTCTCCTTTCCTTTCCTCAATCCACAACAAGCACGTCATAGGCGTTAACATGGCGTTCAAGTTAGGGGAATGGATCAGTGTTCTGCTGTTCGGCGATGAGGAGTTCTACAGAAGGAACAAGTTGGATATCTTGCGTTGGAGGGGTTTGCGAGTGAGTTGCGTGAAAAGGTTATCCGGCTCTCGTAAGGATGACCCCATGCCGAAGTTCGTTTTTCCAGGAGTGAAGATGTTGGAAAAGGTGAATACACAGAAGAAAGGCATCTCGCCGGATCCTTCGGTATTGTACATGAACAACAGTGGCGGAGCGGCTATAAACTTTGCTGCCCATGCTGGAGTGAAGCGGATTGTTTTGGTGGGCTTCGATATGAACGAAACCTCAACAGGTACTCATTGGCACCAGTTATATGAGAAGAGGTCAGGTTGGGAGCCTCCGTTCAAGAAGCATTTGAAAGGTTTTCCTGCGATTGCTCGGGATGCTGAGCGTATGGGAATCGAGATTATTAACGCCTGTCCAAATAGTGCGATACAAGAGTTCAGAAAAGCGAATGTAAAGGATCTGTTATAATGGATAGAAGGTACAACATAGTCTTGCTACTGAAAGAAACTGAGAAGTTCTGTTTTTGGGATGTGCGGCTTATTACTCACCATATCAGAAAGCATTGGAGTGGTGAGCGGGCGCCTCGTATTGTTTGTCTATGGGACAGAGCGACGAGCGTTTTTGAGCTTGGTAGTTTTGAGCTGTGGCCGATGCCGCATCCTGATTACCGGGACTGGTGGTGCAAGATGAACCTTTACCATCCTGATTTGGATTCGTTGAGACCGTTCTTGTATCTGGATTTGGATACCGCCGTGCTTGGGGATTTGAAGCCGTTGATGGATAAGATATTGGATGAGTTCCCTGATGATTTTATAATGCTGGAGGACTTCAACATTAAGGATCAGCCATCAGGCGGGGTCATGTGGTTCCCGGCTGGCGATGATGAGAACAACAACACCATTCTGCAGGCTTTCGCGGAAAGAGGAGAAGAGGTTAGGCGTACTGATGTGTTCTTGGAAAAGTATCGTGGGAAGCCGGATCGTTACTTCCAAGATTTTACCGATGAGATTGAAGCCTTCAGAGTATTGATGAAACGCGTAAAGAAGACGTCTGCACGTGGGCGGTGGTTAACGGAAGTTAATCAGAAGACAACTCTCGTATGTTTCTGGGGCAAAACGAAGATTCCTGCGGGTTGTAGAAAGGCCGATTGGGTGAAAGAGTACGTTAAGGATTTTGAAAACAGTTAATCATCATGAAGAAACCTATTTTCATAACAGGCATAGAGAGGAGCGGTTCGTCGATGATTGCGAAAATCGTTGGGGATTCTCCTGAGGTGTTCGTAGGCAACACCAAACGCATGCTGGAGAACGAGCGGTTGGAGTCGTTGATGATTTCGCGGTACGTGCTTGAGGGGTGCGACCCCATGGCACAAGACCCGTTACCGGAGCCGTCGTCCATTTCCATACCGGATTGGTGGAGAGGTGCGGTGTTGGAGGCTTTGGAACGCGATGGTTTCGATGCGGAGCGGTATGAAACCTGGATGTACAAAAGCGCCAGGCTTCTTCACACCTGGCCTTTGTGGGCAAAAACGTTCCCAGAAGCTCGCTGGATCATCGTTAGGAGGCGAACTGGTAGTATTGCCCAGTCATGTAGCAAAACCAACCATATGAGAGCCTATGTGGATAAATCGGATTGGTTGGTGTGGGTTAGACATCAGGAGCAGTTGTTACGCGATCTGGCGAACAGCGGGGTTCAATCAAGAATTGTATGGCCGCATAGAATGGCTCAAGGCGATTTCACCCAAATACAAGATACATTTCATTGGTTAGGATTGCGTTGGAGGTCAGATATCGAAGAACATATGAATGAAATACTGAAAAACAGTCGCGATGATGAGGACTACAAAAGAACAAGTTAGGGAAATAATTGATACCGGGTTGGAAGATAATGAGGTGGATGCTTTCATTAGCGGGGCGAATTCGATGGTTAATGCCTACTTGGCGGGTGAAGGTTTGAGCAGCACTCTGTTGGAGGAGATTGAGCGTTGGTTAGCAGCTCACATGATAGCGTCCACGCGCGAGCCTGCAGCCAAGCGCCAGGAAGCCGGCACGGCCAAGATCGAATACTTTGGTCAGTATGGCATGGGTTTGGATTTGACTGCTTACGGACAAATGGTTAAGTCGTTGGATACGAGCGGTAAGATGGCGGCTGCATCTAAGAAAAAGGTCGATATAAGATTCTTGTAATATGGGTATACTGAGTTTTATAAAAGAGGTTTGCGTACAGAAGGCGGTGTATTGGGGTTCTCCGGGCTCGGATGGCTATAAAAGGACATACGCGGATGCCGAGCAGTTGGAACCACCGGAGGACGGAGTCCGTTGGGATGAAACGGCCGAGGTTATGACCGATGACCAAGGCAAGGAGTTCGTTACCAAGGCTCAGGTTATGTGTCCAAAAGAACTGGACGTCGGTGGGTTGTTGTACCTCGGGGATAAGGAGGATTTGACCGAGGAAGAAAAAAGTGACCCCCGTAAAGTTGAAGGGGCTCGTGAGATTAGACGCGTGGACAAGACGCCATTGTTTAAGTCGAAGGATGAATTCGTATATCAAATATATGTTGGATAATGGGACGTAGAGTTAAGGCTAAAAGACCGTATCTTGAAGGATTGAACAAGGTTATGAAACGTCTAAACACCGAGATAAATAACATAGAAGGCGGAACGTTGAAGGGTTTAATCGGAGGTGCTATCGTTATCCGTCGGAGCATGGATGATCAATCCCCCAAGATACCGATAGGTACTACGGGTAACCTGCGGTCAAGTTGGTTCGTTGTGACGTCCCGCGGAGATACCGCCGAAGGGCAATCACCGCAGTTCAAAGGTAGAGGATCTGGACAAATGGCCTCCGATCATAATCGGGTAGTGGATCAAAATCGTAGTAAGGCACAAGGACAACGACAACCGTATGTGGTTATGGGGTTCTCTGCGAATTATGCTGGCTGGGTTCATGAGATGGTTGGAAACATAGCCTGGCAAAGGCCTGGGAGTGGTANCAAGTTTTTCCAGGCGGCTATCAGGAGAAACTTTCGTCCGGTATTGGAGGAAATAAGAAAAAATGCTCAAGNTAAATGAAAGCGGCAAGCGAACATATAGCAGGAATATTGGAAGATTGTAGTGATCTGGGTCTTGAGATAGGCGAGGACTTGTTCATAGGAGCGGAGCCTCCCAGTCCGGATAATTGCGTAACCGTTTTTGACACCCCGGGCCGCGAGCCGATGATAACTCTTGATGGAAAGAAGTATTATTACCCAGCCATACAGGTAAGGGTCAGAAACGTTGATTATCGCGATGCTTATTCCATTGCCTGGGATATATATGACAAGCTCAATGGATCAACTTATGATGTTGAGGATGACGATGTAAGATATACACTGATAACCGGCGACGCCGACCCTGCGCCGCTGGATAGAGACGAAAATGACAGGGTCAGAATGATTGTTAATTTTGAAACCCAAAGAAGAGGAGGAGTGAATTATGAGTAACAACAGCAACGCATTAACAGGTGCCGGTACTAAGTTTCAGAGAATGGAAGAAGACTCATCCCCCGCAGAATTTAAGACCATAGCGGAGGTGAGGTCTATTTCAGGACCTGACAAAAGCCGAGACACCGTTGAGGTGACGCCCTTGGACACGGATGATGGTTATCGGAAGTTCATTGCATCAGTACGAGACAGCGGAAGCGTTTCGCTGACTATGAATTTCACCCGTGATGGTTATGAAACCATCAACGATGATTTCGAGGACGATGAAGAGAAGAACTATCAAATTGTTCTTCCTGATGATGAGGAAACCACCCTGGAGTTCGAAGGGTTGGTGACTGAGCTTCCACTTGACATAACTCTTGATGATGCGATTACGGCAGACGTAACGATCAAGGTTACAGGTAAGGTGGACATAACCTATAACACTTAAGAAACCGGGAGTCTATTCTAATCAAGAATATAATCACTGATTGTAAAACCCTAAAAATATTAAATCAAAATGACACGTTACATTAATTACAACGGAGAGAAATGGCCTGTGAGAATGGTATACAGTGTTTTTAAGCGTATACAAAAAGACCAAGGCAAGAGCGCGGACTTATCCTCACAGGACATAGAAATGAATGAATACATGCTTTTCTATGCCCTTCAAAAAGGGTGTGAAGCGGAGAATATTGAGATGCCTTTTAAGGNTGAAGACATGGAGGCTGTGCTGGATGAATGTTTCTGGGAATTCCAAAAAATTATCCAGGAGTTCAGGCCCCCTGAGGATGAGGAGCCTGGGCAAAAGAAAAAGAAGGAGGGCAAAGGCTCGGGAAAGTAATGAAGCGGAACCCGGATGATGATATGGATAGGCTGTATGGTGCTGCCATAGCGAGATTCGGATTAACGCCTCGGCAGGTGTATGAGGAAGTGACGCCAAGAGAGATGTATTATGCGATGGAAGATTTTGAAAGTACTAACTTCGGCCCATCGCGGAACCTCTCAGAAGTTATGCGAATGGTGGCGTTCTATGTATTCAACACCAGTGTTAAGAAAAAGGACCGGGCTCGGCGTCCTTCGGACTTGTTCAAGTTCAGCTGGGAACGGGTTACGAAAACCCAAACTCTTGAGGAACAGAAGAATGCGTTACATGCCATCGCGGCGGCGTTCAAGAATAGGAACAAGGAGAAAGGGGAGCGAAAAAAGAAGAAAAAGAAAAAAGGTAAATAAATGGCGAACCTTGGAGAACTTACAGCTGTATTAACCGCTAACACCCAACCGTTGCGAGACGGATTGAGACAGACTGAGCGTGCTGTTGAGCAGTCCAGCAATCGGATGGTTAACAGCATGCAGCAGTTCAACCAGTCTATGCAGCGTGCTGGTGATCGCATGAAGAAAGTCGGTAAGACAATGTCTATGTATGTCACAGCCCCATTGACTGGTTTTGGGGTACTTGCCTTGCGTACAGCCGGTGAATTCGAGTCCTCGATGAAGAGAGTCGAAGCCATTTCTCAAGGCACAGCCGATGAAATGGAGGCTCTTGAAACGCAGGCGCGTGAGCTTGGCGAAACGACTATGTTTTCTGCTTCTGAGGCTGCGGACGCTATGAGCTACCTGGCGATGGCTGGTTTTGAAGTCAATGAGATGATGGGAGCTATGCCCGCAACATTAGACCTTGCCGCGGCCGGTCAGATGGAGTTGGGTCAATCTGCTGATATTGTTTCAGATGTTATGCAGGGTTTCGCCATGGATACCGAGGAAACTGAGCATGTGGTTGATGTACTTTCCAAGGCCTTCACCACAGCCAACACCACTCTTCATGGACTGGGTGAAGCTATGAGTTTTGCAGCTCCGGTTGCTCATACCTATGGAGTTGCCATAGAAGAAGCGACTGCGGCTGTGGGATTCCTCTCAGATGCCGGTATAAAGGCCGGGCGAGCGGGCACATCGCTACGCCAGGTGATGTTACGGTTGGCTGATCAGGCGGATGATCTGGGACTTAACATACGCGATTCTGAAGGCAACCTCAAGGATCTTGCTGATGTGTTGGAGGAAGTTGAGAATTCTGGTCTTCAAACTTCAGAGATAGTTGAATCCTTGGGCTCCCAGGCAGGGCCTGCGTTCGCAACCTTGATCGAAAGGGGTTCTGAGGAATTACGAGAATACACCGCGCAATTAGAGGATTCTGGAGGTACTGCCGAAGAGGTTGCTGATAAGCAGATGGAAGGGCTTCAAGGAGCCTTGAAAGAATTGAGATCGGCTTTTGAAGGGCTTCAAATTGCCATTGCCGAGGCAGGTCTATTAGAATTTGCCGCCGATCTTGTTGAGAAGGTTACTGGTTTGATAAGGCGTGTGGGTGATTGGAATCAAACGA
>SL_8KL_010_SEDDRAFT_10002855_pt1 | contig 14421 bp, 3 predicted proteins | sample SodLakKL_010_SED_4_FD_11160 | JGI IMG/M metagenome (IMG submission 11160) | reverse complement strand
TACGCCGCAAAATCAAAGATTTTTCTCGCCTTCAATCCTTTTCGTTTCACTCAAAAGAATTGAAGACGCCGAGGAGGAGATTCGAGCTCTAATTTGCCCGTAAATCTACAGTTCGATGGAGGCTAAGTCCATCATGATTACGGTTCAAAACACTCATCTTATGTGATTTTTCTCATTTCATGCAATCTATTTTTACTCCTCCAATATTTAGATCGTAATTAATGCGTTTTGGGATGAAGCCCTAAGATCCCTACGCCAACTCTTCTTCACACTTTTCGATCCATAGCTTCATACCCATGTCCTCGAACATAGCAAGTGCTTTTTCTAGGTATTCTTTCTTTTTTTCTTTCTCATCCATATCCTTCCAAAGGAGAGCATGTTGATAAAGCAATTCTGCCAATTCTTTTTTTTCTCCAACATCTATTAGTATCTCCCTTCCTTTGTCGAACTCCTCTTCTGCTTCGCCCCATTCTTTTTTCTTTCTATAACTCATACCAAGGAGTCTATGACTTATACCTTCTTCTACTTTTGCTTTAATATTTTTAGAGATTTCTAAGGTCTTTTTACTCTTTTTTAGCGCTTTTTGAAGATTGTCTTCTTGAAGGTGAATTTCTACCAAACCACTTAATAAATGATGCATTACTTGTTGATATCCTTTCTTTCTGCTGACTTTCAAACCCATTTGATAGTTCTTTGTAGCTTCATCTAACTCTCTTTTTAGAAAAAATATATCTCCCAAGTTATTTAAAGAAACAGCTACTCCCTCGATATACTGAATATTTTTACTGATATCTAAACTCTTTTTCATCTTCTCAAGGGCGTAATCCAAATTACCTTTTGTTATATAATGTTCTCCCAAATTTATTAAAGAAACAGCAATACCTTGTTGATCATCTATCTCTTCCCACATTTCTTTACTTTTCATGTAATATTCAAAGGATTTTTTAAGGTTACCTTTTTTCGAAAACATTGTTCCGATATTATTTAAACACGCAGAGATTTTTCTTTTGTCTCCTATCTTCTTTCTTAATTCTAAACTTTGTTTATAATGTTCGAGAGCTTTATCGAAATCTCCCTTTTTCGAATAAACGCTTCCTAAGCCATTTAAAGAAGAAGACTTCCCTTCAATATCTCCAATTTTTTTCCATTCTTCAAGGGATTTTTCTAGATGACTGATAGCTTTGCTGACTTTTCCTTTATTTAAATAAACAGCCCCTAGACCCTGATGTATATTCGCATATTCTCTACCCGTATCAAAATTTTCACAGATATCAAGAGCATATAAAAAGTCTTCTTCAGCTAGGTCGCATTTTCCCTGACGCATCTTAGAAAAACCTCTCCTTGAAAGCAATCTACATGTTTCTATGTTTTCATCATCTCTTTCAGCCAATCCTCTTTTTACGGCTTCTAATGCTTTATCAAAACTCCCCTTTCTTTCATATATACTCGCCATCTTTCTATAAATTCTTTGTTTGTATTCTGGTTCTACTTTATTTAAAGGAATCTTTTCATAGTCGTTTATACTATCATCATACTTGCCGATGATTTTGTTTACGTCCCCACGTTTTTCCAGTATTTTCCATTTTTTCCCTTCAATTAGATCACTCCCTCTTTCAAAAAGTTCTAAAGCTTCGTCATATCTCTCTAAGGCATCTTCATGAGCATACACACGCTTAGCTTCATCTCCTGCCTTATAAAAACATTTGAAGGCCTTGGAAAAAAGTTCTGCTCGTTTACAGTGAAATCCGAGGTCAAAATAATAATCCTCAATTTCGTTTTCAAATAGTTCTTCTATCGATTCTGCAACACGTTTATGCAATTCTTTTCTTAGAGTCTCAGGAATTCTTTCGTAAACAGAAAGCTGTATCAATCCATGAGTAAAGTAAAATACGTCTTCGTCAGGTTCGTTAGCCCACAAACCGGTTCCTGTGAGTATATCTACATATTCCAAAAGATTTAGGCTGTCAATGTCAGTAACGAAATCTAATAATTCAAAAGGTACTTCCTCACCGATTACACTCCCCATCTTTAGTATCCGTAAACTCTTTTGATCCAATTTCTTTATTCTTCTTTCTATTATATCATCAACTACTTCAGGAAGTTCGATATCCTCTTTTTTTGAGGGATACTTATCGTTCTTTGGGTCAACAGAGCCATCTTCTAACATCTGTTTTACAAACTCTTTAGAAAAGAGGGGGCTGCCTTCTGAAGTATTGTGTATAATGTTAACAAAATCATCTGGAACATCTATCCTGCCGATGATTCCCTGTACAATCTCTTTCGTATCTTCCCAACACAATGGTTCTAGTTCCAATTCTTCATATAGATTCTTTCTATTCATTCTTTGGAGAACTTCAATCAAAAAATCGGTACGATCGACATCTTCGGATCGATATGCACCTATTATTAATACAGGAACATCTACTAATTTCTCTGTAAGATAATGAAAGAGCATCAAAGAGGCTTTATCAGACCATTGTAGATCATCAATAAAGATAACCATGTGATTTTTTTCAGCCAGTGATCTTATGTTTTCAGTAGTCTCTGAAAAGATTAGATCTCGCTTGGTTTTTTCATCGTTTTCATTTCTCAAATCTTCGTTTCTTTCATTCATATATGAAAACGCAATCGGGTTAATTTCATTTAAGTTTTGGAATTTTTTAAATGCTTCTTTGAAAGGAAGATAGGGTTCTAGAGAATCGTAATGGCCTTTACCCATCAGAAAATCGAAACCTTCTGAAAGGGCACGATCTTTAAATTCATTCACCAACCTAGTTTTACCGATTCCAGCTTTACCTTTAATCAAGATGGTTGAGGAACCGTCATCTCTAACCTTCTCTAGTCTGTTTTGAAGGAGTTGAAGCTCATCTTTTCGACCTACAAAAACATCTTCGGGTTCCTCTTCAGGATGAGTAAGATCGATAACATCATTTTCTGTAATATTGTTTAGAGCCATCAAGAGTGGATTTTGAGAGTCGATGTAAGAGTCAATGTTTTTAAGTTTAGTTTTATATTCGTTTGATTCGTTTTTTATTTTAACTTCTTTTTCTTCAATTTTTTCTCTAATATTTTTTGCCTTTTGTAAACCTTTCTGAGTGAGTGTGTAAACCTTACGACGTCGTTTTAGACCCAAGACTCGTCGTGTCTCTTCTTTTATGATGCCCTTATCAATAAAATTATCAACTATATAAATAACTGCTGGTCTCGTTAATTTCACAGCTTCTGCTATACCTTTTTGGCAAATTTTAAATGGAACTTCACCCCTCTCTTGAAATCCGATAGAATTGGTTTGCCTTTCTAAAAGTATTAATACTCTATATTTTCCATCGGTTAATTTCATGGTTTAAGAACCTATTAGACATCGGGATATAAAGAGATTTCTTAACTCGATTCCTCGATAATCTTTTACATGTAAAAACTATTTTTAAATAGTCTCATCGACTCAAATCGTGTGCTAACAAAAAGAGGAAAAAATATGAAGAAATCCAAAACGTACAAATTTTTGGTATTTTGGTGTACGATGATACTAGTGTTTTCAATGATAACAGTTGCTGCGGGAGCATTTGTTCCCGACGAGGAATTAGATAGTGAGCTCGGTGATGTTGTTTTGATAGAACGAACAGGGACAGAAGAGATATCTATGCTGAATGAATTGGACGTAGAAATAGTAGACAGGTACGGGATGTACACGTTGATCGATGTCGGGGAAGAATCTATTGAAACTTTAGAGCATTCAGGTCTAGAGGTAAATAACCTACCGAATCAATCGGAAATAAATGTAAAAGGAAATACTATAGACGTTTTTGAAGAGGATGAGGGATTGCCGATTGAATCTGCCGTAGAAGAAGATACTATAGGATCAGACCTAGAGATAGACAGTTACGAGTCAGGTGAAGAAGGAATATATCTGATCAACACTCTCGGACCGATAAATCCAGAGTGGGTAGAAACATTGGAAGGGAAAGGCTTAGAAATAATCAACTACGTGCCGAACTATGCCTATGAGGTAGAAATGACACCGGAACAAGCTGAGGATGTCGAAGATCTTTTCTTCGTCGATTGGGTGGGTGTATATCAGCCATCCTACAAAATCCATCCTGAAACGGAACCGGGTGCAGTTACGGTGAGACTCAGACCGGGATTCGAACCCGAGAGCTTGAGTAATCTAGAGTACGATATAGACATTTTAGGAGAAGAGGATCTACAGGAAGATGGTTATAACCTGATAGGAGAAGTCGATACGGTTGAGGAGCTAGAAAATTTAGCTCTGGAGAACGATGTATATTATATATCTCCTTATGTGGAACCCGAACTTCACGGAGAGATGGACATACAGCAGATCGGCGGTGGATTATGGTTTATGGATGACGAGTATGAAACAAGGACTGATCTAGATCCAGAGCCTAGAGAGGGTGATCCACAAGAACCTTACAGGAAGCATGGTGATTATGGAGCATACATCAATCAGTTAGGATATAGCGGTGGAGATATTACTGTAGCGGTAGCTGATACAGGTGTCGGTGATGGAACCGTTGGCGATGCGGGAGTAGAAGACTTTACAGGCAGAGTTATCGATGGATATGGTTTCGGACCCGATGAAGATTATTGGGGTGATGGCGTCTATCATGGAACTGCATGTACTGGTTTGATCGCTGGAGATACTCACCGTGGAACAGGAGAAACGTGGGATGAATACCAAGATGGAAATATGCCTTACTACATGGGTCAAGGATTGGCCTACGAATCGGAGATTTTCGCAACTAAAATATTCGACGATGCTAGCGGGTTTATGCCAGATGAGTTTTACCCTATCGTTGAAGAACCGGCCCAGCGTTCAGATGCATATGTTCACAGTAATTCATGGGGAGCAAGTACCTTAGGTGTATACTCAGACTCTGACGAGATTTTTGACCAAGCTGTAAGAGATGCAGATAGGAGTACTGACGAAAACAGAGAGATGGTGATAACCACATCAGCTGGTAATGACGGAGGTCGTGGAGACCAAACAATAGGAAGCCCAGCTAACGCAAAAAATGTCATCACAGTTGGTGGCAATCAGCCTTATAATCTAGGATTAGGTTATGAAAATCCGGAAAACATGTTTGGATCAAGTTCTAGAGGATGGACAGAAGATAATCGTGTTAAACCAGACTTAATAGCCCCATCAGAAGCAGTGATTTCTCAGAACACGCCCCTTGAAGGAGGAGGATATATTGCTGCAAGTGGTACATCTTTTGGTAATCCTTTGGTTGCAGGAGCAGCAGGTATTGTAGTTGAATGGTATGAAGAAAATTACGGAGAAACCCCTAGTCCTGCGATGGTGAAATCGATATTGATTAACACAGCTAACGAATTAGACTCTGATGTAGGAGATACACGAGGCCCCGTGCCGAACCGAGATGAAGGTTGGGGTGTTCCAGATATCTCAAAACTTGAATACCCTACGGAAAATCCGTTAGATTTCAGATTCGAGGATCAAGAAAACTTATTGACTACAGGTGAGGAAGCTGAATACAACATTGAGGTTGATGACTATGATGAACCATTGAAAATAACTCTTACTTGGACAGACAAACATGCTATGGAAGGGGATAGTGAAGGAGGAACACCTACATTAAAGAACAACTTAGATTTAGAAGTTCAGACACCAGGTGGTGAATACATAAGAGGCAATGCATTTGATCTATCCGGAGACGGTGAAAGTGACGATGGGTTCACTTACCCCGAAGCTGAAGTAATGGCTGATTTTGATTACAACGAAAATGGTTGGGACGATGTAAACAACGTACAAAATGTCTATATTTCTCCTGAGGAACTGGAATCCGGAACATACACAATTACTGTAAAAGGTACGAACGTGCCGGCAGATGCAAATAACGATGGGGAACCAAATCAGGATTACGCACTGACTGTATTCAATTCATATGAGATACCACCGAAGGACGGAGAACTGGAATTAGATAGAGAGGAATATAGCGGTGATGATACAGTATACATAAGACTGACCGACTACGACCTAATGGCAGAAGGTTCCTATGAGATCAACGTTACGAGTATGGATTCTGAGGGCTACGAACTTGATGAAGAATGGGTCACACTTTACGAGGACGAAGATGATCTTGGATTCTTTGAAGGCTCGATCGATGTGACAGAGAATCCTGAAGAAGACGGAGCTCTGTACGTGGAACATGATGGCGAAATAACCGCATGGTATTTAGATGAAGATCCGGGTTATTATCCAGAAAATGAAATCAACAAAGATCAGTCATCATTTGGTACAGCAAATATTCAAGATACGAGCTCGACTGAAGTCACTCTTCCTGACGGAGAGGACTACTTATCAGAAGGTGGCATGGAATACACTATAGCAGAGTCTGAAGGAAGTGATTCCGATTACGAAGAGATTAATGTAATGGAACCAGGGTCGCTTGAAGACGGTGGAAGTACAAAAAGCTCCACTGAAATACCGAGACCTGACGGAAACTACGAAAAGCGTGATCCAATAGAGATACACAATAACACAGATTTCCACAATCAGGCAGATGAAGAAGGTTGGCCCGGTGATGGAAGTGAAGATGATCCCTACATCATAAAGGGATACGAAATAGATGGAGATGGGCACGATACAGGTGTATATGTCAGCGATACTACCGTTTACTTTGAATTGAGGGATAATTATGTGCATAGTTCGGCTGATGCTGGAATACGTTTAGATAATGTATTGAACGGTATCATTGTTAACAATACAGTATCGAATAATGACGGCTATGGTATATTCACAGGAGATAGTTCAAATAATAACATTTTAGTGGACAATATCCTTGACTCAAATGATCCAGGGTGGAAAGGTTCCATTCAAATTGACGATGGATCCCACAATAACACATTAGAGGGCAACACTGTGACTAACAGTGGAGGAAGAGGTTTAACCATTGAGAATTCTAACTATAACACAGTAAAAGAAAATTATTTTTCAAACAACGATGACCATGGTATCGAGTTAAGAGGTGATAATTCTTACAACACGCTAGAGGGTAATACTGCATCGAACAATAATAATAGAGGTATTTCTAGTGGTGGAGACAATAACATAATTAAGAACAACACCTTAACAGGAAATGGTTGGCAGGGTATTGACATAAGAGGAAGTGAAAACAACATATACAAGTATAATACAATGTCAAACAATAGAAATGCTGCATTTATATCATCTGGTGTGGAAAATGTAATTTTCAAACATAACACTCTTACAAACAACAATGACTATGGTATAGGTATCCGAGGCGTTAACAATACTATCTCGCACAATATTATCTCTGATAACAATAACCTAGGTGTAGATTTTGGTTTCGATGATGATCACAGTAACACATTTAAGTACAATATCGTTAGAAATCATACCGAATATGGGCTCTGGGTCAACGATCCCGCTGTAGACAACTTGTTTTACAGGAACATGTTCATCAATAATGACATACATGCTTTAGATAACTTTGATAATGATTGGCACGCAGGAGATCCTGCAGAAGACGGCTATGGTGGGAATTACTGGGACGACTATGATGAAGTAATAGGAGGAGAAGACAGAGGTGATGGTATAGGTGATGAATCTTATTTTGTTCCACCTGGAACAAATGAGGATAAATATCCCTGGCTTTACGAGGTTCCTGGCCGTTTCGAACATGACGTGGGTGTTCTCGATATATACCCAAGTGGAGTAGCACCTAATGAAACAGTAGAAGTTGAGGTCCTCATAGCTAACTTAGGCCAACATGATGAAGAAGATGTGCCAATAAGCTACGAGATCGGTAGAGAGGATGAAGATGAGACGTGGTCTGATACAATATATATAGACATAGAAGCAGAGGAATTTAAGTGGGTAACTTTTGAAAATTGGACACCCCCTGAAGAAGATGATGACTACTACCACAATGTGACTACAAACCTTGAAGGAGATCAGAACCCGGACAATACTTACATGAAAGAGTGGTTCGAGGTCAGAGATGTTCATGATGTGGGCTTCTCTGACATAATACATCCTGAAGAGAACGAACCCAATGTAGAGGTATTAGATTCTGAATGGGAATGGGTCTATCCTCACGACCATAGACCACGTTCTATAGGCGCAACATCTTATTCTACAGAAAGCACTTGGTATGCAGGTATGGTACTAGACGTAGAAGATAGGACTGGAGAATTCATAACAGATGTAGCTTACTATGATAACGATGACGAAGGGGATTGGACAGAAGCAAAGATAGCAACAGTGGAATACGAATATGGTCAACCGGTGGTTGGCGAATTTGTAGGCTCCTCTGAAGAATACGATCCTCGTGGTATCGGCTGGACAGAATTGGATATCGAAGAACCAGTAGAGATAGAAGAAGAAGAAGAGTACTGGGTGCTGATGCATGTACATGACGTCGGAAGCGGAAACTTCCCTATTGGACAAGCTAGTGGTGTAGTCGAAGAAGGAGGTTGGTATACAGATCCAGATGGTGATCCAACCGATCCAGAGCATTGGAGGCATTTGAGAGATTCAATGATTCCTGGTTCATGGCAGATCGAGGCTAGAATTACTGATTATACCTGGGGACCAGAATATGATATTGCTGATGGCACCGTGTTCAATGAAACACAACCCGTTGAAGGGATCGTAGAGAACTTCGGTAACAAACATGAAACAGATGTACCTGTTGAAGCGAAGATAACTTGTAACGAAACAGGGGAGATTAAGTATGAAGATGACTCAATTGTCGATTCTATAGAAAGAGACGAGACAGCTGTCGCTACGTTCGAAGATTGGGATCCATCTGGTCCTGGGTACTATAATGTGAACATGACCACTATGCTAGAAAACGATGAGAATCCAGAAAATGACTACTATGAACAGACAATATATGTTGTGCCTATAGAGATCGACTTTGAAGCCACTTCAATTGATGCTCCGGAAGAACCGATGTACCAGTACGAAGAAAAAGAAGTCAAAGGTACAATAACAAACATTGGAAACTACTATACTAATACTGAGGTCCAGATGACTATCGAGAGGATAAATGAAAACATCCTGGTAGATGAAGACTTCTCAGATGGACTACCAGAAGGTTGGACCATAGATGATCTAGACGGTTATGGTTATACTTGGGAATTCGATGAAGACGACGAAACGATGAAAGTCAGTTCAGGTGTTGACAGTCAGAACGATATATTATGGACTGACACCATAGATGCTACTGACGCAACACACAGATTTATGGTTGAATTCTATTCAGAATTTGAAGGTGATGTTTCGAGAGACCTAAGGATTTCTACTGACGGCGGAGAGACGTCTCAGAGAGTCAAGACAAACATTGGTGAGGGCGAAATCTCATACGATTTAGTCGATTGGGTTGCTGGTGAAGACGAAGTTATGATCGGATGGGAATTCTTCACTGAGGAAGCTGAAGAAGGTGAATATTGGCTGATAGATGATGTCAAAGTGACAGGTGAGTATCTAGAGGAACCAGAATACGAGGAAGAAGCTGCATCCGATGAATTATATCCAAGAAAAAACCAACATTTTGAATTTGTAAATTGGATGCCTAGTGAGGACGACCTACCGAGTGATTATCTCTTCACGTTCGAAACTATCCATGAAGAAGACGAAAATCTAGAGAGTAGCATCGTGACCGAGAGAATGTTTGTCGACTACAACCTACCCCCGGAAGCTCCGACAGACCCGAGCCCGGAGGACGGTGAAGAAGATGTCTCGCATTCTCCAGAATTCAGTGCCTATGTTTCAGATCCAAATGAACGGGACATGGACGTCACGTTCTATCTCTTGAATGAAACAGGCGAGGAAGAAATAGCAAATGAGACAGCAAGATGGGTTGAATCTGACAGTAGGGCTTCAATAACATTCCCCATGTACCTTGAACCAGAATCTACCTATCAATGGTATGTAGAGGTTACAGACGGTGATGAGACCACCGTGTCGGATACATGGACGTTCCATACTTACGAACCAGAGCCGGTCTGGAAGACGGCTAGTGCAAGGATAAACGCCGTGCCTCCTGAACCTGTAGAAAATTTACACGTAGACTGGGATGCCGATGTCTGGGAAGTAGAGGCGAACGAACTCACCTGGGAAGCTTCACCAGACGACGGGGCAGGAGAAGATGATACAGACCATTACGTGATCTACAGATCAGATTCAGAAGACGGACCATGGGATGAATCGACAAAGATAGATACTGTAGATGCTGATGGCTCAGAGGACTACACCTATATGGACGAAGGAATGGCTGACGACGGGGTACAATGGCACTATGTAGTAAGAGCAGTAGATAGGCAAGATAACATGGAGAACAACGAGGATTACGTGGTCGAGAAACCGGTACCGACAGCGACTGATCCGATACCAGAAGACGGGGCAAATGTAGAAGAGTTGGAACAAACAGTTTCAGTCGATGTCAATTCACCTACTGGAGAACCACTAGAAGTTGAATTCTACCACAGTGAAAGTGAAACCTACGAAGTTATAGCTGAATTTGATAATATTACAGACGAGAGAGTGGAGACTGAATATATTGAATTGAAAGAGGAGGACATGGATCAAGATCATTATTGGTTCGTAGTTGCCTCATACGAAGATTACAACGTTGGAAGCATAAATCCAGATCCAGAAGACAGCGAAAAAATCATGTCTGAAAGTGATTATGAAGGTGAGTGGCGATGGTTGTACGACCATGAGCATCGACCACCGGCCGATGGTGGGGTTGGATTATCTTCTCCAGGTAACTGGTTCGGTGCTATTATACTTGATCTCTCAGATGATGTAGGAGACCATCTTACTGATGTATCCTACTACGATAGAGAAGAAGCCGGAGAATGGGCTCAGGCTATGGTCGCAGAAGATGACGATGGAGTTCCAGGCGAATGGCTCGCTCAATCCGAAGAATATACTCCTTCGGGTGAAGGATGGGTCGAGCTAGAGCTTGACGAGCCTGTTGAGATAGAAGAACCTGGAGAATATTGGATAATCATACATCTTGATGACTTTGGTGGTGGCTACCATCCATTTGGATATACATCACCATATGTTGAAAATGGACAGCACGTTAACTTGGGAGATCCACATGATCCAGGAGATTGGGATACCCTTGAAGAGTATGGAATAGGTGGTGCTTGGTCATTAGAGGCATTCGTAGCTACGGACGTTGAAGTCGAACCGATGGGTTGGAGTTTCTACCTTAAAGACACTGTCCCACCGGAAGCTGATGCAGGAGAAGACATAGAAGCTTATCAGGGAGATACAGTAACGCTCAATGGTAGCGATTCAACTGACAACGTAGAAGTCGTTGAGTGGAAATGGACTATCGAAGATCCGACAGGTGAAGATACTGTATTGTACGGAGAGACAGTAGAATACAAGTTAAAATATGCTCTTGATTATGATGTCGAGCTGACAGTTTACGACGAGGCAGGCAATAGTGACACAGATGCAATAGAGATCTACGCGATAGATACGGAGGATCCAGTAGCAGACGCTGGTCACTCAGATTATACTCGAGTTGGTTTGGACTATAGCTTTGACGGGTCAGGATCTACGGACAACGTTGAAATAGTCAATTACACTTGGACGATCGAAGGAATTTCTGGAGTGGCAGAAGGATACGAGGAAACAGTCTATGGAGAGACAGTAGATTATAAATTCTTATACGCTGGAACTTACAATGTTGAATTGGAAGTTAGTGATGCTGAAGGTAACAGTGATACAGATAAGGTCTCGGTTGTGGTACATCCCGCTCTTGAGGCGTACGAAATAACATGGCCCGAAGAGGACTATCAGACTATAGATAAAGACACGGTCACGGTTCAATGGGAAGGTCATGAGTACATGGGCGACCTGACCTATGAAATCCGGCTGAATTACGGTGATTGGGATGAAATAGGCACAGATACTGAATATACTTTCGTTGGTCTAGAAGACGGAACTCACGTGGTGCAAGTAAGAGCTACTCATGAGAATGGAGAGAAATACACTGAAACGAGGATATTCGAGATCGATACTATCGAAGAAGAACTAACGATAATTGAACCTGAAAACGGTGTTGAAAGTCTAACCTATGAAGAGGAATTCACCATCGTTGGTCAGACTGATCCAGACTTGACGGTGTACGTAAATGATGAAGAAGTAGATGTCGACGGTGAGGGCGAATTCGAATACGATACTACCTTGATTGAAGGCCAAAATGTCTTCAGGGTGGTAGCACAATACGAAGAGGAAACCGTGGCGGAGACAACAGTCTATGCTCTGTATCTGCCGCAGATATCAGAAATGCAAGACCAAATCGATGACCTAGAAGACCAAGTTGATGCTAATAGAGATGCTATCGAAGACCTTGAAAACTTGATCGATCAGCTAGAGAATGACTTAGAGGATCTAGAGGATGAGTTATATACCGAGATAAACAGTCTACAGGGACAGATAGATGATCTGCAAACAGAGATAGACGATGTACAGACACAGATAGATGATCTTGAAGATAAACACGAGGCAGAATTAGAAGATCTGCAGGCACAGATACATGAACTAGAGACTGAACTTGAAGCTGCTGAAGAAGAACTAGAAAACCTACAGGAAAGAGTCGAAGAACTAGAAGAAGATGAAGAAGAAACTCCAGGATTTACGTTGATACCAATGGTGTTAATCGCAGCGGTTTTAGCCGTAGCGATTTACTACAAGAAAGTAAAGTGAACGAGGAGAATGAGTTTATGAGTAATACTATTGAAACCAAAAACCGCTTTTTTTCTTTATTTTTAACATTTATCTCGATATTGAAAATCTGAATCGGATTTAAAATAAATATATGGAGGAAGAGGATAAGATGGAATTTGAATTTGCAAATAAAGTGTTGCTTGTTGATGATGACTCTGATTTTTTAATGGAGGCTAAGGAAGATCTAGAGAAGGAAAACCAGAGGATCGATGTTATTACTTCATCCTCTGCAAATAAAGGTTTGAATCTCTTAGGAGAAAAAAATTTCGATGCTGTAGTTTCATGTTTGAGGGTGCAAGATATAGGGTATATCGATTTTTTAAATAAAATCAGAAACGAGAAAGAAATAGAAATACCTTTTATTCTTCTAACTGACAAAAAAAGTAATGAGATCATCCTTGAAGCATTAAAAGAGGGAGTTAATAGGATTATTCACAAAGAAGAAGAGAATATAATTTTGTCATGTAAAATTCTGACTGAAATTCTGAACCAAGAAATCCAAGATCATAAAAATAAAAAAGAACTCAAAAATCTGAGGATTGAATTCAATAAGGATTTTGGGTTATATAGGTGAAACGTTTTGATAGATTATTAAAAGAGTTTTTAGGATCTCTATTTTTTTCTAATTGTTAGTATAGATATTTAAAGCTGATTTTCCTTATCCCATAAACTTTTTTGTACTTGACCTGAGAGAGGCATTTACCAATATAGAAGGGATAGGAGATATAATGTAAGTTGGCCTGATAATAATAGAAGGAGGAATTTGATTGAACCTCTTGATAAAAGATAGGTAGTCTTACCATAATAATTATCATTTACCAAATTTCGTTCTCCGCTTCTAGTTCTGTAAGTCGGGCTATAGAGGGTGTTTGATAGGTATTCTATGTAAGTCGGTAAGGAAAAGAAAAAGGAGCGTATTAAATCGATTTCTAGTCTTTCTAATCAAGAGACTCTTGATTCTATTTCCGTATGTACTTTCCCACATCTATGTTAGAAAACGGTGTGTGTTAACTAGAAAGGTTAGAATCGGCTTAGAGAGGCTGTCTATTGATGATTAGGTAATCTTTTTTTATCTCCTGAGATATCGTAGTACACCATCTTATATTCTTCGATGTACCGCACCCTGTTGGCACAGTCAAGAGATAGATCCTGCTCTGCAACTACTTGTGGCGGAGACTCTTCTAACTCCTCTACACTTTGAAAACATCCAATGTAGATACTTTCCGTGTAATTTTAGCGATTTAAACAATGATATAGCCGTGTTAACGGGTGTTTAATCCAAGGTGAATGGTTTATAGGAGGGGTTATATCATGAATACATCTACAGGATGAGGAAATTATAAAAGAGAAAGTAGAAATAATACCATATTTCGTGATTTAATCGAGGTTATAACAGATAATCAGGAGATTTAAAGGTTGATTCTTATTACCCTTTGAGATGGTAATTACCTTTACCACGAACAATACTCCGATTTTTAGCCCAAAATCTCGTGCTATAGAGGGGTTTTAGATCATTTTAGAGATGCATATAAAGAATAGTTTGTATGGTTGGAAAAATAATTACGCCGAGGAGGAGATTCGAACTCCTGTGGTGCAAAGCACCAATGGCTCTCGAGGCCACCGCCTTGGGCCGGACTTAGCTACCTCGGCAGAAGCAATAT
>SL_8KL_010_SEDDRAFT_10002853_pt1 | contig 14427 bp, 12 predicted proteins | sample SodLakKL_010_SED_4_FD_11160 | JGI IMG/M metagenome (IMG submission 11160) | reverse complement strand
TCGCCCAAAATAACCTTAAGTTTTACAATATTGATGCTTTCAAGATAGCCGGAGAACTGGGTCTTGGCGGCCGGATCAACGTTATCATGCAAGCTGCGTTTTTCAAACTTTCAGAGGTCATAGATCCTGATCTGGCCTTTAAAGAGATTGAGAAAATGATCGATAAAACTTATGGAAAAAAAGGCGCCGAAATAGTAGAAAAGAATGTCAACGCAATCTATAAAGCGCTTGAAGCCATTGAAAAAATTGACTACCCCGAAAGCTGGGTGGAATCTAATACCGGCGCCACTTTTGAACCGGAAGAGGCTCCGCAGTATGTCTGCGATACTATCTACCCGATGATCGAACTTAAAGGAGACGATCTTCCGGTAAGCGCCTTTAATCCTGATGGCACGGTACCCACGGGCACAACCCGCTACGAAAAAAGAGGGATTGCCGTGGATGTGCCGGCCTGGATCCCGGAAAACTGCATCCAGTGCAACCAGTGTTCGTTTGTTTGCCCCCATGCTGTTATCAGGCCCTACCTGGCCCGCGAGGAAGACCTTGACGGAGCACCGGAAGGGTTTGTCACCCTGGAAGGCAAGGCCAAGGATATCAAGGGCCTGCAATACAGGATACAAATCTCGCCACTTGATTGCACGGGCTGTGCCAATTGTGTCGATGTTTGCCCGGCCAAGGAAAAAGCGCTGGAGATGAAGCCACTGGAAGAAGTAGTGGAAGCTGAAGATACCAGGTTCCGTTTCGCAGAAAGCCTGCCTGAGATTGACGTGGAGATTAACCCCAAAACGGTCCGCGGCAGCCAGTTCCGCAAACCGTTATTCGAGTATTCCGGCGCCTGCGCTGGCTGTGGTGAAACCCCCTACATCAAGGTCATCACCCAGTTATTTGGCAACCGCATGGTCATTGCCAATGCTACAGGGTGTTCGTCAATCTACGGCGGCAATGCGCCAACAGTCCCTTACTCGTTAGATAGCAGTGGCCGCGGCCCAGCCTGGGCCAGCTCGCTTTTTGAAGACAATGCTGAATTTGGCTATGGTTTTTCCCTGGCGATCAACCAACAAAGGAGCAGGTTAATCGAAACGGTCAACCAGGTCCTGGAAACAGGCGTTTCCACATCCCTGAATGATGCCCTTAAGGAATGGTTGGAAGTTAAAGACCTGGGCGATCCTTCGGTCAAGGCTGCCGACCGAATCCGGGAACTGTTGGAAGCGGAAAAACCGCAGGGTAGTAACAAAGAACTCCTGGAGGAAATCCGGGAGAAAGCGGATCTGCTGCCCAAACGTTCAGTTTGGATCATCGGCGGAGACGGATGGGCTTATGATATCGGCTACGGGGGGCTCGACCATGTCATAGCCACCGGTGCCGACGTCAACCTGCTGGTCCTCGATACGGAAGTTTATTCCAACACCGGCGGCCAGTCTTCCAAGTCGACACCCACGGCGGCAATTGCCAAATTTGCCGCTTCCGGTAAAGAAATGCGCAAAAAAGATCTCGGCCTAATGGCCGTTACTTACGGTTATGTATACGTGGCCATGGTTTCAATGGGCGCAAACCAGAACCAGTTCCTCAAGGCGATTACAGAAGCCGAGGCTTATCCCGGCCCTTCGATTATCATAGCTTATTCACCCTGCATTGCGCACGGCATAGACATGAGCAAAAGCCAGAGGGAAGGGAAGCTTGCCGTTGAATCGGGCTACTGGCCTCTTTACCGTTATAACCCGATGTTAACCAGGGAGGGCAAAAACCCGTTTATACTTGATTCCAAGGAACCTAAAGAAGACCTGCGGACATTTATGATGAATGAAGTCCGTTTCCGCTCCCTGCAAAAGGAATTTCCCGAACGGGCCGACCACCTCTTTGGAGAGGCCGAAAGGGTCGCTAAAGAAAGAATGGAGATGTACAGGCAACTGGCCCAGGCTCAATCAGATAAGGAAGAATAAATGATTGCAGGATGCTAAAGGCGCAGCCCCCGGGCTGCGCCTTTTATTTTTTTCCTGCTTGTTTCCGTTTTCGGTAAAAAAAGGATAAAAGCCCACGCTTTTTCCCGACATCCATTTTGCCCATAGCTTCTTTAGCGGCATCATAACCCCGGTCAATAAGAACACCGGGCTGGCTGGTATCATGAAAAGCAATATCGCCCAGCTCAGGCTCGATGATCACATCGGAGTAATCGTAGGCCGGCATATCCCGGTTGCGCCAGATAATATCATAAGATTGGACCAGTATCTCAAAAATATTGCCTGGTTCCTTTTGTAGAGGCCTCTGCGCACCGACATTAACGGAAATAATATAGTCCATTTTTCGATCACTTAAATGCCGGGCCGGAAGGTTGTCCAACAACCCCCCATCCACCAGGAGGCGGTTGTTCCATTTTACAGGCGTAAAAATACCCGGGATAGCGCAGCTGGCCTGGACAGCTTCGGCCACCGGTCCTTCATCGATGACAATTTCTTCACCTTTTGACAGATCAACAGCATTGACGATAAGGGGGATTTCAAGGTCTGAAAAGACAACCTCTCCTAAATGCTCTTTTAGTATTTTTAACAGGCGCTTTGAATCAATTATGCCTTTTTTGGGGAATGAAAAATTAATCAAATCTCGCCAGGACATGGTGCAAGCAATTTTTGCTAATTGCTCGATGCTTTTCCCGGAACAGTAAAGAGAGCCTACTATACTGCCGGCGCTTGTTCCGGCAATACAGCTTATCTTGATATTTTTTTCTTCGATATACCTGAGGACCCCGATATGGGCTATCCCCCTGGCTGCCCCACCGCTTAAAGCCAACCCAATCTTCATTTATCTGCACCTCTCCGATTCATATTGTGGATAATTTTAAGGCCTTCCAGGGTCAGCAGGGTGTTAACTTCTTTTATCGTTTCAGATTCACGGGCAATCAGGGAGGCAAAACCACCGGTAGCAATGACCAGGGGAGGCATACGGAATTCTTTTTCCATCCAGCGGACAATACCGTCGACCTGGCCGACAAAGCCAAAAACAATTCCCGACTGCATGCTGGAAACGGTATCCTTACCGATTACTCGCTCCGGTCTGATTATTTCTACCCGGGGTAGCTTGGCCGCCTTTTCAAACAGAGCTTCGATTGAAATTCCAATGCCCGGCGCAATAACACCCCCCAGGTAGTCCCCGTCTTCAGAAATGGCGCAAAAAGTGGTGGCCGTGCCGAAATCAACAATGATCAGCGGACCGCCGTATAAATTATATGCCGCAACAGCGTTCACTATGCGGTCGGCTCCTACTTCACGAGGGTTATCTGTTACAATATTTAAACCGGTTTTAATACCGGGGCCTATTACAAGGGGATCGACTTTGAAGTATTTAGTCGACATCCTTTCCAGGGAGTACATCAATGGCGGCACAACAGAAGATATGGCAATAGCATCGATATCTTTCAAGCCCAGGCGGCTGTTGTGCAGGAGGTTTTTCACCACCATTCCCAGTTCATCCTCGGTGCTGTCCTCCCGGGTAGGAAGGCGCCAGTAGACCCGGATCGCTTCCTCTCCGTATATGCCGAGCATTATATGAGTATTGCCCACATCGATAGCTAAAAGCAAATTTTTTCACCCCGGTTTAATGATTTTCTGTTATTATAGTATAGTTAAACACTTACACTATAGCAGATCAGGCGTTATTTGAAAAGAATAATAATACAGCTTATAAACAGTCCTAATGGCTTTATTTAAGTAAGGGACAGAAATGCTGCTACTTGCTTTTAAAGGAAAAAAGAACAAACCGTCGAATTAAAAGAAGGTAATTTGACACCTAGATCGTAAACATAAGGAGGAACAGCTTTGTTCTTAAAAAGAATATCAGGCAAGAACTATTTTATCGCTTCAATAATCTTGCTTGGAATAACTATACTGCTGGTTGTTGCCATATTTGTTCTGACTGCTTTTATACCCGATGCCCTGGGCCAAAAACCCCAGGAGTATGAAATTACTTCTATATGTGAATTCGAACCATGGCATTTCCGCATCGAGGATTTAAGCGTCAGCTTTCCCGAGGGAGGGATAATCAGTACTGTTCAGGAAACAAATTATGACCGGACGGTAATGCTTCTCGGCAGGGGAACTATGAGGCACAAAAACACTGAATACGACAAAGATTCAGCCCTTGGGATTTTTATGACCGTGGAGCATGAGGTTTTTGATGAAATCAGGGGAGACAATCTATTCGTCCCCATTGAAGATCGGGATCGTCTGGAAATGGTCTCAGCAGTTTTTAACCGTCAGGAAGGCAAGCCTGCCATCTGGGAAGATAAGATCCCGATCAGTTTTCATACTACCGAGGGTTTATCTTACTTTTACTTTATTGCACCCGATGGTAGGCCAATGCTGCCCCCGGAAGCAGACTACAACCGGTTGAATGTCCTGGGTTCGGGTCTAGTTTATTCTTTGTTTGCATTAATCATGATCTTTGTGATCACGCTTTTTACCCTGGACCACCGATATTCGACTTACTGGATCCATCTGGCCAGGACCCACCCCGGTTACCTGGGCCTGGGCCTGATTCCTCTGCTTATCGCGATATTGGCTGCCAGTAAGATCATACCAGAAATCAATGAATGGCCTGTTTATTACTCTTTCTTCGGATATGCAGCCGGCATCCTGCTGTTAACCCTGCTGTTTAAGCAGGAAAAGATAGATTACCTTGACTTTGGGTTGCGACGTGACCGGCTAAAACATGGTTACGCCCTGGCCCTGCTGGCGGCAGCACTGATGATCATGGCAACCAGAGGCTTGCCTGGAGGCATTAATATAGAAGATTTTAGGTCTATGGCACATTTCCCGATCTTGTTTTTACTTGTCGGGCTGCCCCGGGAGATGATTTGGAGAGGTTACATCCAGGCTTTTTTTAGCAGGCTGACCGGCCCCAACTGGGGGATTTTGATCATGGTTGCCCTGGTCGCCTTTACCCGCCTGGTTTATATTTTTGCCACAGACCCGTGGATGCTGCACTATCCTTATACGTACCTGGAAATTGCAGTCCTGGCTCCCGGCGCAGCAGCTATCCTGGGCTACCTTTATTTGCGAACAGAAAATATTTTTGCCTGTGCGCTTCTGCACAGTCTGTTAATCTTTTTGCCGGATATTATTCAGTACTAGAAGAAAGGCGGTATTCAATTGGATAAGGATAAAATGTCCCGGGGTGTAGAAATGATCCTGGAAGCGATTGGAGAAGACCTGGGCCGAGAAGGCTTGCAGGGGACACCGGAACGCGTGGCCAACATGTACTGCGAACTCTTTGGCGGTCTGAAACAAGATCCACGCTCGCCCCTTCAAACCTGCTTCGTCGAAGACGGTCACGATGAAATTGTCCTTGTCAAAGACGTTTCTTTTTATTCAATGTGCGAACATCACCTGCTCCCGTTTTATGGCAAAGCGCATGTAGCTTATGTGCCGGGCGGAGGCAGGATTGTTGGCTTGAGCAAACTGGTGCGGGTAATAGAAATTCTTTCCCGCCGACCACAGCTGCAGGAAAGGCTGACCAGCAAGGTGGCCGACATAATAACCGAAGAGTTGAAACCCAAAGGGGTTGTAGTAGTTGTAGAAGCGGAACACCTTTGCATGAGCATACGCGGCGTGGGCAAACCGGGATCAGTTACTGTAACTTCTGCAGTCCGCGGTTTATTCAGGACCAATGCCAGCTCCCGTATTGAGGCTTTCAGCCTGATCAAAGGGAAAGCTTAACAGCTGCTCTGGAGGCAATTATGGAACGTTGCGCCAGGATAATTGAAAACCGGGAATATCAGATGTATTTGGACGAAAACGAGGCCCGGGAAAAAGAGCGGATTTATTGCGGCCATCAATTCGATCACTTGCTCACGGTAGCCAGATTAACCTACCTGCTGCTGCTTGATGATGGGCAACCTTTTATCTCCCGCGAAATAGCTTATGCAGCCGGGCTGCTTCATGATATAGGGCGCTGGAAAGAGTACCGGGACGGAGGAGATCACGCTGAAATCAGCGCTGAACTGGCCGGCCCGATCCTGGAGGAAGCCGGTTTTATTCTTTCGGAACGCAGGCTGATCCAGGAAGCTATTTCGCAGCACCGCAGCACTGGAAAAGATCATCTCCACCGTTCGCCCCTGAGCAAGGCTCTCAGCAAAGCAGACCGATATTCGCGTCCTTGTTTTAAATGCCAGGCCAAGGAAAATTGCTATAAAATTGTAAAACAACCGCATCAAAGGAGGTTGATCTATTGAAAAGGGAGCTGATTCTCGGGGATAAGACCCATCAACTGGATAAAAGAACAATAATTATGGGCATCTTAAATGTCACTCCCGATTCATTCTCCGACGGAGGGCGCTTTAACCGCGTCGACAAAGCCGTTGAGCAGGCTCTACAGATGGTTAAAAACGGGGCCGATATCATCGACATCGGAGGAGAATCGGTCAGACCCGGTTTTGTGCCGATTTCTGCAGAAGAAGAGCTGAAAAGAGTAACACCGGTAATTAGCGCCCTAAAAAAAGAGCAAACCTGCAAAGCGGCCCTTTCTATAGATACCTACAAGGCAGTTGTGGCAGAAGAAGCGCTCAAACTTGGAGTTGAAATGATCAATGATGTTTACGGCTTAAAAGCTGATCATAAGCTTGGCGAAGTAGCAGCACGTTACCAGGTGCCAATCTGCCTGATGCATAACCGGGAAAGCACTGATTACAATGACTTGATTCCGGATATCCTGGCCGAAATGAAAGAATCTATCAAAATAGCCCACCGGGCCGGGGTAAAAGATGAACAAATTATTATTGATCCCGGCATCGGTTTTGGCAAAGACCTGCAGCAAAACCTGGATGTGATGTTTCATTTGCGCCAGTTTCATAAACTGGGCTATCCAATACTGCTGGGCACTTCTCGAAAATCAATGATTGGCAAAACTCTTAATTTGCCTGTGGACCAGCGGATCGAAGGAACTGCTGCAACAGTAGCATACGGCATAAGCGCCGGCGCCGATTTAATCAGGGTCCATGACGTCCAACAAATGCGCCGCGTTGCGGATATGACAGACGCCATGGTCCGGAGGTGAGATAATATGGACTGGATCAGCATCGACAACATAAGCTGCTATGCCTATCACGGGCTTTTGCCTGAAGAAAGGGAACTCGGGCAGGAATTCGAGGTTAGCCTTGAACTTGGCACTGATTTCAAAATCATCAAGGAAGACCGCATCGAGGAGGCGGTTGATTACCGGAGAGCGGTAGAAGTAGTCCAGGATGTCCTTTACGGTGATCCCTGCCGACTGCTTGAAACCCTCGCTGAACGGATTGCCTACCGGTTGCTGCAGCTGCCCGGAATAGAAGAGGTGCAAGTTGAAGTTCGCAAACCCAATCCGCCGATTCCCGGGCTAAAAAGCGGGGTTGGAGTTTCAATACGCCGGAGCAGGTGAAAAAACATTGAAACAGGTAGCAAAATATGCCTATATCGGGCTTGGATCCAACCTGGGAGACCGCCTGGCCAATTTAAAATACTCTCTGGATTTGCTTTTTATGACACCGGGCCTGCAGCTGGAGGACTGCTCTTGTATTTATGAAACAAGCCCGGTTGGCGGCCCCGAGCAGGGCCCTTTTCTTAATGCCTGCATCTCGATTAAAACAACGCTGCTTCCGGTTGAATTGCTTAAAACCATGCTCGCTGTTGAAGAAAAAATGAAGCGGGTAAGGGCAGAAAGATGGGGGCCGAGGATCATTGATCTCGACCTGCTACATTACGAAGGGGCAACCGTCAATACTCCTTTGCTGCAAATACCTCATCCGAGGCTTAAGGAAAGGGATTTCGTCCTGGTTCCCCTGGCAGATATTGATCCAAAGCTAATTATCCCCGGCTCAAAACAATCCGTTGAACAAATCGTGGCAGGAAGAAAAGAAATAACGGGTATAATATCATACTGCAGCCGGGAATGGTGCAGATCTCGTTGACAAATCCGTCACTTTCTGCACACTATATATAAAAGTAAAGTTTTGAAACAACCCTTATAAGCTACAAGTAAAAACTTAAAAGCGCCGTTTCAACCAGTTTTGCGGTTGAAACGGCGCTTTTGGTATCTGCCTGATTTAAAAATAGACCAGCAGGTCAGCAAGAGGAGAGCTTATTAGAACAAACCTTCCACCTTGCCGGTTTCCACATCGACATCAACCTTGCGGAAGGCAGGGTTGGCCGCAGTGCCAGGCATCAGGGAAATTGCGCCTGCAACCGGGACCAGGAAATCGGCCCCACCATAAGTGAGGATGTCGCGAATCTTAAGGTTCCATCCTTTCGGGACCCCTTTCAGGGCCGGATCGTCACTCAGGCTGAGGTGGGTCTTAACCATGCAGGTGCCCATTTTTTCGAACTTGGGATCGCCTTCCATCTTCTTGATCTTTTCAAGGGCATCCGGAGTATAATCAACACCGTCAGCACCGTATACTTCCTTGGCGATAAGTTCAATGCGCTTGCGAAGCGGGGTGTCGAGTTCATAGAGATATTTGAAGTCGCTGGGCTCTTCGCATGCTTCAACAACAACCTCAGCAAATTCTTTCGCTCCGTCTCCACCATACTGCCAGTGCTTGGAAACAGCGACTTTTGCCCCTGCTTCTTCCGACAGGCGGCGAACGGCTTTGACTTCGTTGTCGGTATCGGTGTAGAAGTGGTTGATGCAAACAACCGGGGTGATGCCGGCTTTTTTAATTGTGTTAATGTGATGGATCAGGTTGTCGCAGCCTTTTTCCACCCATTCTACATTTTCCTGTCCGTAAGCGGGATCAAGCGGCTGTCCCGGCTTGGGCAGGGGCGCCCCGCCGTGTGCTTTTAAAGCCCGGATCGTTGCCACGAGTACGGCACAATCCGGCTTCAGGCCCGACATACGGCACTTCAAGTTCCAGAATTTCTCGAAACCAATATCGGCGGCAAAACCGGATTCGGTAATTACATAATCACCAAGCTTCAGAGCCACTCGGTCGGCCACGATGGAAGACTGCCCTATAGCGATGTTGGCAAACGGCCCTGCATGGACAAACGTCGGCTGACCTTCAATGGTCTGCATCAGGTTGGGATTGAGCGCCTCGACCATCCAGGCAGTCATAGCACCGGCCACGCCAAGATCTTCGGTGGTAACCGGGTTACCCCGCTTATCGTAAGCAACTACAATCCTGCCCATCCGATCCCGCATATCTTTCAGATCGTTGGCCACAGCCAGGATGGCCATAACTTCAGAAGAAACAGCAATATTAAACCCGGAGCTCATCATGAAACCATCTCTCCTGCCACCCAGGCCGATGATTATGTTGCGGAGAGCCTGCGCGCAGAAATCAATAATCCAGTTCATCTCTACATTGCGCGGATCGATATTTAAACGACTCAGCCCGCTGCGCTCCAGGAATGCATCGCTTGAATTAAACTCATGCTGAAGACGAGAAGTTAAAGCAACCATGGCCAGGTTATGAGAATTCATGATAGCGTTGATATCACCGGTCAGGCCGAGAGAAAAGGGCGTCAGAGGAACACACTGGGCCAGTCCACCGCCGGCAGCGGAGCCTTTTACGTTCATGGTCGGCCCACCGGAAGGCTGGCGGATAGTGGCAATAACATTTTTACCGAGTTTACCCATACCCTGGGTCAAACCCATAGTTGATGTTGATTTGCCTTCCCCAAGGGGAGTGGGAGTAATGGCAGTAACATCGATGTACTTCCCATCAGGTACATCTTTCAGGCGATTAAGGACTTTTTTGTAATCTACTTTGGCCACATAATGGCCGTGGGGCAGGAGCTCTTCCTGGTCAAGTTTTAGCTCCTCTGCTAACTGGTATACTTTTTTCATGTTCTTTTCAGCAGCTTCTGCAATTTCCCAGTCAGCATGTTTTGTTGGATCTAACGGCATTTAAACAACCTCCTTCAATTATTTTATTAAAAGCTATCTCCCTCTGCGCATAAACGCAGACAAAGGTTTTAATTCAACATCCGGCCGCGTTTTCCTGCCATATAGTTCAGGAATTCACATATTTTTATATCCGACTTGATATTATATTATTTACCTTACAGGTCACCAGCTGCCGGCACTCCGCCCTTGGATTCAGCCGTGATAATCGCCCTTTCCACGGCAACGGCTACCGCCTCTGCGGCCATCAGCCCGACAATATTGACATCGGCAGATACTTCTCCCCGGGACAGGGCAAATATTGTGTCTCCGTCCCACATTGTGTGGACAGGCCAAATGGAGCGGGCCAGGCCGTTATGGGCCAGCTGGCAAACTTTCTGGAGGCAGAGCCGGTCCAGTTTTGCATTGGTGGCTACAACTCCCAAGGTGGTATTCCCGGCACAGCCGCCCTGTTTAGATCCCAGGAGCAGGTCAATCGTCTTTTCCATCACTCCGGTTTTTGGATTCCTCGGGCCGGCCAGCAACCGGCCCCGGTGGTCATAAACATCGCCGAAAGCATTTACCGCCACCAGGGCAGCTACGATTAGAGTATCTTTCCGGATGGCAAAAGAACCCTGCCCGGATTTAACGGCGCAATCCATACCGTGTAATTTTCCCACCGTTGCCCCGCACCCGGCCCCTACCGACCCTTCCGGCACAGCACCGGTAGAAGCTCCGCTACAGGCGTCATAACCCATCTTTTTATCGGGCCTGACCTGGCCGTCTCCAATTAGCAGATCAAAAAGCACAGCAACCGGAACAATAGGGATCTTGAACCGGTCCACGGCAAAACCGCAGCCTTTTGTTTCCAGGTAGTCCACTACGCCTGCTGCTGCATCAAGTCCAAATGCGCTCCCTCCGGCCAGAACCAGGCCCTGGATCTCTTCGACCAGGCATCCCGGCTTGAGCAGATCGGTTTCCCTGGTTCCCGGAGCTGAACCCCTGACCTCAGCAGCAGCCCGGGCTCCTTCTTCAACCAGCACTACCGTCACCCCGGTAACCGCATGGTTGTTGGAGGCAACACCTACCTTAATACCCTCAATATCAGTTAGCCCCGGAGCCACAGCAACTCACTCCCACATTATGGCGGTTTCTTAAAAAGTTAACACCCATGCCGGGCGCACCTAAATTCAGAGCCAGGCATTCGCCTGGCTCTGGTTGATTAAAAGTAATTAATGATCTTTGAAGGGGTTTTTACCCTGTTCCTGATGACGCCTGAAAGATGCCCGCCGGTTTTCTTTTTCAGTTTCCTCTTCATTTTCGGCGCTTCCAGTTTCTTGCCCGCCAGAGGTTTCAGCTTCCTCAGGTATTTCATCCACCTCTACAGGATCCTCGGTTTCGTCAGATGTTTCATCAACATCTTCTGGATCTTCGGCGTTCTCTTCAGAAATTCCAGGGGCAGTAATATTCTCATCTTCTAACTCTTCCCCGTCAGACGTTTCATCTTCCTCGCTTTCTACAGGCAATTCCCTGCCCTCGACCAGCGCTTTAATTTCTTTGGAATTAAGGGTTTCTTTATCAAGCAGGGCCTGAGCAATTTTCTCAAGTTTGCTGCGGTCTTCTTCCAGGATATCCTGGGCATTCTGATAGCAATCGTCAATTGTTTTTCTAATTTCCTGATCAATTGCCTTTGCAATTTCTTCGCTGTAGTCACGGTCACGGCCCAGGTCGCGACCAAGGAAAACCTGATCCTGCTTTCTACCCAGGGTTATCGGCCCAAGACTGTCACTCATGCCGTATTCCATAATCATCTGGCGCACAATCTGGGTAGCCCGCTCCAGGTCGTTTTGAGCGCCGGTGCTAATATCATTGAGGACCAGCTTTTCCGCTACTCTACCGCCAAGCAGAGTGCTGACCCGATCCAACAGTTCCGAGCGGGTCATATAGTAACGATCTTCTTCGGGGAACATCAGTGTATACCCACCCGCACGACCGCGCGGTATAATAGACACTTTGTGAACGGGATCGGTATGCGGGAGTTGATAACCTACGAGGGCATGTCCGGCCTCGTGATAAGCTACAATTTTTTTCTCGAATTCACTGATGACCCGGCTGGTTTTCTGGGTCCCGGCCACCACCCGCTCTACAGCTTCTTCCAGTTCTTTCATTCCGATCTTTTTCTTAGAAGCGCGGGCTGCCAGCAAAGCTCCTTCATTAACCACGTTTTCCAGGTCGGCCCCGGTAAAACCAGGTGTGCCGCGAGCAACAACCCTGAGATCCACGTCTTCAGCAAGACGTTTGCTCCTGGTATGGACCTTCAGAATATCTACCCGTCCATTAACATCAGGCAGGGTAACAGTAACCTGCCGATCAAACCGTCCGGGTCTGAGCAAGGCCGGATCAAGTATATCGGGCCGGTTGGTTGCGGCAATGATGATGATCCCTTCATTGACATCGAAACCGTCCATCTCTACCAGAAGCTGGTTCAAAGTTTGCTCTCTTTCATCATGGCCTCCGCCAAGGCCTGCTCCACGCTGGCGTCCCACAGCATCAATCTCATCTATGAAAACAATGCAGGGTGAATTTTTTTTGGCATTTTCGAACATGTCCCTGACCCGAGAAGCGCCGACCCCGACAAACATTTCCACAAAGTCAGATCCGCTGATACTAAAAAATGGCACACCTGCTTCGCCTGCTACGGCCCGGCCAAGCAAAGTTTTCCCGGTGCCCGGGGGGCCAACCAGGAGAACCCCTTTGGGGATTCTTGCCCCCAGTTCAATATATTTGCGAGGATCTTTCAGGAAGTCGACAATTTCTGTAAGCTCCATTCTTTCCTCATCGGCGCCGGCCACATCTTCAAAAGTAACTTTTTTCTTCTCGGTCTCCTGAAGTTTAGCCTTACTTTTGCCGAAATTCATGACCCGGTTACCACCGCCCTGGGATTGCTGCATAAAGAAGAAAAATATCCCGATGATTAACAGGAAGGGAATCATGTAGGTCAGGGCGGTCTGCCACCATTCAGGACCACGCTCGGGGTGGGGCGAATATGAAACATTGTGCTCCAACAGCAGCTGTGTCAGCTGGTGATCCTCGGGGCGGGTTGTTTCTATTTCAGTGCCGTCAACCAGTACAGCTTCAATTTCATTACCATGGGCAACAACTTTCTCCACTTCACCGTTCTCTATTTTTTCTACAAACTGGTTGTAGCTTATTTCCTCAGGTTCGGGCCCGGTATTAAAAGTAGTCAGCAAGATGACTACTACCAGAGCTATGACCAGGTAAAATAAGATCTGTCTTACAAATGGGCTCAAAAAGTACCCTCCTCTCCACGTAAGCCCTCAAAGGCTGAAATAAATTGTAACACACTGCCAGGGTGTAGGCAATAAAACAGGTTACTTGTTAAAGAAATAATATATATTGCAGGCGGTTTAGAACGGGTTTAGTCGTTTAAAACACGCAGATCGGATAACTGCCGGTAATCTTCGCCATAATCAAGGCCATAACCAATCACAAAGCGATCCGGTATAATGAAACCGCAGTAATCCGGCTCAAATTTCACCTTCCTGCGATCGGGCTTGTCAAGGAGGGTAACCACCTTTAAGGAATTCGGCTGCCTGCTACCCAGGTTTTCAACCAGGTAATTCAAGGTCAAACCAGTATCGACAATATCTTCGACAATAAGAACATCTTTGCCCTGGATACTTTGTTCCAGGTCTTTTAAAATCCGGACCACTCCGGAAGAAGCGGTGGCGTCTCCGTAACTTGAAACAGCAATAAAATCAATCTCCAGGGGCACAGTAAGAGAACGGATTAAATCACTCAGGAAGATAACCGCTCCTTTTAGAATGCCGATCAGCAAAGGCCTTTTACCCCGGTAATCTTTCGAAATAACCTCAGCCATTTCAGTGATCCGTGTTTCGATCTGTCCCGCCGATAATAAAACTTCAAATTTTTCGATATCGATGTCGCCTGCGCTTTGATCTGTCATTACTACCTCCACCTTCTTTTATTGTAGCAGATATTTCACTCCCTGGGCATCCTCTGCTTTTTAAAGTCCAGCTGCAGCACCTTCGTGGTCTTATCGGTCACCCGGTAAGGGTGGGCGATCCTTAAACCTGCTACCCACAAAACTTCATCACCAATTGAGATCAGGGGGATGTAATCCCTACGGTGCTCAGGCACTTTCTGATCAATCAAAAAGTCTTTTAACTTTTTCTTGCCTCCAGAACCCTGGGGATGAAAACGCGCTCCCGGCCACCTGGCCTTAACCACCAATTTTCCCGGAGGCAATAGATCATAGTCCAGGTAAGCACGGTACTTTGAAGGCGGCCAGGACAGTTTTTCTGGATCGCTTAAACTGGCTTCAATTATAGAGCCCCCCGGCAATATGGTCTTTCCCGGTATCTCCAAAGTTTTTTCAACCGGCGCTTTTCTCTTTCTTTGGCGGCCCACGGTCATAATGATTTGGTCCTGGGCGAGATAAAGCATGACATTTCCGGGAAGGGTTATTTGTCCGGTAGTTTTTTTGCTTTTCATCATTTCAATAATCTTTGCTATATGAAACCGGTCCAGCTCTCTTGC
>SL_8KL_010_SEDDRAFT_10002852_pt1 | contig 14429 bp, 13 predicted proteins | sample SodLakKL_010_SED_4_FD_11160 | JGI IMG/M metagenome (IMG submission 11160) | reverse complement strand
CGAAGGACAGAAAGTCATTACACGTACTTCACAGGGCTTATTAAAGGAGGTTACCTATCCTGTAAAAATGCATGACCTTATCGAGAGCCAGAACGGAAGTACCGACCCTGTGCTGGTAAATTTGTTTGTGCAGGAAGAGTCAAACTCCGGTAATAAATCCGTATCACAGGCCGATGAGGTGCATATCGGAGATGTACTCAGTTTGAAAAACGGTTACGGATTCATCAGTTTTCCCAACAATAATCTGTTTTTCCATTATACCGATGTGGTTAATGTGGACTTCAGTGATCTGCTTATTGGCGATACGGTTGAATTTACCATTGAGACAAAATACAACGGACAGGATGTGGCTAAATCCGTAAAAAAGATCCGGTAACTTCTGACTACCCTTTTATCACAGCAAGCGGATTAAGTTCCACCATCACATCCACAAGGTCACGCTGAAGCTCCATCACAAGGGAAATATCCTTATATGCACCGGCAGCCTCTTCCAGATCGCGCTGGGTCCGGATGGCATGTAATACACCTTTCTCTTCGAGTTTTTTAACCTCAGCGGCCAGATCCAGTGAACGAATGGCTTCTTTTCGCCCCATATTCCTGCCTGCTCCGTGAGAACAGCTCTCAAAACTATCCGGATTTCCTTTTCCCTTAACGATATAGCTATTGGCACCCTGGCTTCCCGGGATTATACCCGTGGTATTCTTGTCAGCCTTGGTGGCGCCTTTTCTGTGTACAACCACATCTTCACCAAAGTGATTTTCAAAAGCCGCATAATTGTGGGCGATGTTAATCATCGGGGCCGTTTTAAAACCCTTGCCGGCAAATGATTCAAACACCCGGATGGTTCTGTCCATCATCAGCTTCCGGCTGGCAAATGCAAAATCAACGCAATAGTTCATCTCACGAATGTAACGCCTTCCTTCTTCGCTGTCCAGGGGAAGGTATGCCAGCTGATGAGACCGGGGAACCGGGCTCTCCCATTTTTCATTTAATATAACCGCCTGCCTGTTGTAGTGATCCGCGACTTGTTTACCAATATTCCGGCTTCCTGAATGGATCATAATCCATACTTGACCGTCTGAGCCCTTCTGTATTTCAACGAAATGATTCCCGCCTCCCAGGGTCCCGATCTGGCGGGATGCACTCCGGAATTCACGTTCCACAACCGGCATAGGCCCACGCCCGCCCGTCTCCGGCATACGTGCCGGATCCTGGCTGTTTTTATGGTGTCGGTGTCCAAGGGGAATTTGTGATAGGATTCCGTCTAATATCTCTTTAAGCTGCTTTCTTGACAAATAAGACAGGGAGGTTTGTACCGCACACATGCCGCAACCGATGTCCACCCCCACGGCATTGGGAACAATCACCTCCCGGGTTGCCATTACCCCCCCGATAGGCATTCCAAAGCCTTTATGGCAATCAGGCATCAGGGCAATGTGTTTAACGGCATAAGGATAATTGGCCAGGTTTCTGGCCTGCATCATTGCACCTTCTTCCACATCATCAAGCCACATTTTAATAGGCAGCTTTTCGGTTCCAATGGTTTTTATCATACCAATAACATTTAAGTTTGCTGATCCTTAAAATACGGATTTTTCCCCGCTTGCCCAAGTGCAGATTGCAGGGCAAAAATATGCAGGTTTCTGTTGATGCATTTTTGTACCTTTGCCCTTTCAAAAATCTGAACCTTTATGGCGTTACATTGCGGAATCGTTGGCATTGCCGGAGGAGGCAAAACAACTTTGTTCAACTCCCTTTCTCGCGGCAAAAATACGACAGAACAAACCCACGGCCGTACAAACCTCGGACAGTTCGAGGTGCCCGACCCAAGGCTTGATTCCATTGCCCGGCTGGTCAAACCAGCGAAAGTGGTTCCAACCACCGTGAATATCATCGACATCCCGGGGCTGACCAAAGGAAGCAGCAACATCAAGGGAGGCACCCAATTTCTGGCTGACCTCAGGCAGACCGATGCCATCATTCATGTACTGCGTTGTTTTGATGATGATACCGTTCCACATATGGAAGGGAGCGTCAATCCGCTGCGGGATAAAGAAATTATTGACCTGGAGCTGGTTTTCAAAGACATGGAAACCGTAGAAAAAAAAATGGAGCGTCTCAGGAAGGTTGCCGCAGTGGGCGATAAAGAGGCGAAGCACGGTACGGAAATCCTGGGCGGGCTGATGAAGCATTTTGAAAATGGCCAGCCAGCCCGAACCTTTGACATGCAGGAAGCAGACAAAAAGTTTATTGAGGATTGTTTCCTGCTTACCATTAAGCCTGTTATATATGTCTGCAACGTGGATGAAGCTTCCGCAGCGAAGGGGAATGCCCATGTGGAAGCTGTCAGGCCGGCCATCGAAGAGGAAAACAGTGAATTATTGATCATCGCAGCCCTGGCAGAAGCTGAGATTGCCAGCCTGGAAGACGAGAAGGACAGGCAGGATTTCCTTGAAGACCTGGGGCTCAAAGAGCCAGCGGTAAATAAACTGATCCGGGCAGCCTACCGGACCCTGAACCTTCATACTTTTTTTACCGAAGGGCCGAAAGAAGTCAGGGCATGGACAATCCGGGCCGGAACCCCGGCTCCAAAGGCCGCCGGGGTAATTCACTCCGACCTGGAAAGAGGCTTCATTCGGGCCGAAGTCAAAACAGCAGAGGATTTCATCCAACTTGGATCAGAACAGGCATGTAAACAGGCCGGCAAGTTCAATATTGAAGGGAAAAATTATATCGTGAAGGACGGAGACATCTTTCACGTCCGATTCAACGTCTGATGATCTTCAGCTAGTTCGTTGGCCTTCAGTTAGTTCACTGGCCTTCAGTTAGTTCGCTGGTCTTTAGTTAGTTCGTTGGCCTTCAGTTAGTTCGCTGGCCTTCAGTTAGTTCGCTGGCCTTCAGTTAGTTCGCTGGCCTTTAGTTTTTCTGATGACCTTCATTTACTTCTCAAAAAAATCTTTCAGGGAGTCCAGGTAAGATTCATTCCAGCCGTCCAGCATATTGTCATATGCTTCTTCAGGGATTCCGGTGTGCTCAACCTTGATAAGGGTATTTGACTTATCCGGAAAAAGTTCGATCAGCACATCTGAAGCATGATCCTCCCCGAAAAACCATTTCTGGCGGATGGCCTTATTTGGCTCAAAAGACACATTCTCCCCAACGATATTCCCGTCCAGCATTGTAAACATTGAACCGGGCTTATCACTCATCACCGCCGGGTCGCCAGTCCACAGCTCAATGGTAAAAGGATTGATCAGGGCCCGGTACACCTCCTCAGGACTTGCCTTAATCCGGCGCCGCAACATGATGGATTTTGACATGACAAACAATTTTTCAAAACAACATAATGATTGAATCTACCACGGCCAGGGAGGTTTGTTATACGCAAATCATGCCTCGGCCCACAATTCAAAAATACAACTTCTTTGCGATTTAATTGCATTTTCGGGGTTTGAAAGGGGCATTACAGATAGCTACGGCAGTAACGGGGGACCCCTTCGGAGTCCTAATCAACCAACAACCCGCCAGCCTCGTCCAATGCCCACAGGCAACCCCCACCACCCTCAGCCCATGAAAACCAACAACCGGAGGGGCGTCAGCCCCGACTAACCGGAGGGTGCGAAGCACCCGACTAACCAACAACCGGAGGCGCGTCAGCGCCGACTAACCGGAGGGGCGTCAGCCCCGACTAAATAGTTAAAGATTTTTATTACTTTTGCCTAGTTTTAATTAAATCTAAATAAACAATTAAGTCCAACACACCGGTATGACTTTAAATGACCTGCAAAACGGGGAACGAGGTATCATTATCAAGGTGAAAGGTCGCGGAGGTTTCCGCAAACGCATCATCGAGATGGGTTTTGTGGTGGGTAAACCCGTGCAGGTTGTTAAAAAGGCTCCGCTGCGAGACCCCATTGAATACAACATCATGGGGTACAATTTATCCTTAAGGCGCAGTGAAGCCAGCCTCATCGAAGTCATCCCTGAAAAAGATTTTCATCCTACAAGGGAAGATTCATTCAATGGCGTATTTTTCACAGAAAAAGCCGCCTCTTTCCGCAAACCTGGCAGTGTGATCAATGTCGCATTGGTAGGAAACCCCAATTGCGGAAAAACCACCTTCTTCAATTATGCAAGCGGGTCGAGAGAACGTGTGGGAAATTACAGTGGTGTTACGGTTGATGCCAAAGAAGCCCGTTATTACCAAAACGGTTACCGTTTCAATATTACAGACCTTCCCGGCACTTACTCCATTTCAGCCTATACCCCCGAGGAAGTTTTTGTCCGTGACTTCATCACCGACAAACTGCCGGACGTGGTGATCAACATCGTGGACGGATCAAACCTGGAACGCAACCTGTATCTTACGGCCCAGCTGATTGACATGGATATCCGCGTGGTGATGGTGCTGAACATGTACGATGAGATGCAGGCAAAAGGAGATGTGCTGGATTACGAGTCGCTTGGTAAAATGCTTGGCATCCCCATTATTCCTGCAGTCAGTTCAAAGGGAAAAGGGATTGAGGATGTTTTTAACAAGGTAATTGAAGTATATGAAGACCGGGATGATATCATCCGCCATATTCACATTAACTACGGATCACTGGTGGAGGGCTCCCTTGGCAAAATTCAGGAGCTGATCAGGGCGGAAGGTAATGAACACCTGACCGACCTGATATCTTCCCGCTTTCTCTCCATTAAACTCCTGGAAGACGACAAAATTGCCAGGAGGACCATCAGTGACCATTGTCACAATCATGAACAGATAAAGGATGCCACGCGGCAGGAAATTAAAAAACTGGAACATGAGTTTGGCGAACCCCCGGAGTCGGTCATAACAGACCTGAAATACGGCTTCATTGCCGGGGCACTGAAAGAAACGCTCCAGCCGGGAGAGCCGAAAGAGCGGAAGGCCAGCGAAATCATTGACACATTCCTGACCCATAAATTGTTCGGCTTCCCCATATTTCTGTTTTTCATGTGGGCCATGTTCTCAGTAACTTTCTTCCTGGGAAGCTATCCGATGGACTGGATCGAGGCAGGTGTGGACGGCCTTGGTACTTTTCTTGACCAACAAATGCAACCCGGCCCCCTTAAAGACATGCTGATCAATGGTGTGGTGAGCGGTGTCGGGGGTGTCATCGTATTTCTCCCCAACATCATGCTGCTATTCTTCTTTATCAGCTTGATGGAAGATACCGGATATATGTCGCGGGCCGTATTCATTATGGATAAGCTCATGCATAAGATCGGACTGCACGGCAAATCTTTTATTCCGCTTCTGATGGGTTTCGGTTGTAACGTGCCGGCGATTATGGCTACCCGTACCCTGTCGAACCGTAACGACCGCATGCTTACCATGCTGATCAATCCGTTTATTTCCTGCAGTGCCAGGCTTCCCATTTATGTGCTTTTTATTTCTGCATTCTTTACGGAGTACCGGGGCACCATGCTGTTTATCATCTATGCCACAGGGGTGTCAGTTGCCATCGGTATGGCCTTGTTGCTCAAACGGTTTATGTTCCGCTCCGAGGAAGCTCCCTTTGTGATGGAACTTCCGCCATACCGCACTCCCACCATCAGGGCCATTACCATTCATATGTGGGACAAAGCGGTCCATTACATTAAAAAGATCAGCGGTATAATCCTGGTGGCCTCCATCATTATCTGGGCCCTCGGTTACTTTCCCGGCGGCGGACATTACGCGGCGCAAATTGAAGAACAGGAAGATGCCATTGTTTTGCGTTATGAAGCAAAAATGGACACCATTCCTGACTCAGACACCCTGGCTATAAGGACGCTGGAAAATGAAAAGGAATATGCCATTCAAAATATGGAAAGCCGTATTCAGGTCGAACGTCAGGAAAACAGTTATATTGGCACGATCGGCAAAACCATCCAGCCGGTAATGGCTCCTCTTGGGTTTGACTGGAAAATGAGTATCAGTATCCTCTCCGGGGTGGCTGCCAAAGAAATTGTTGTAAGTACCATAGCAGTGCTTTACCAGGTGGATGAAAGCGTGCAGGCCCATAGCCAGAGCCTGGTTGAAAAAATTCAAACTCAGACCTACAGTTCCGGCCCGAAAGAAGGAGAACCCGTTTTTACCCCATTGGTGGCATTGTCGTTTATGTTGTTTATTCTTCTGTATTTCCCATGCATCGGGGTAATTGCTACCATAGGCAGGGAAGGTGGCCACTGGAAATGGGGCCTGTTTACCGTTGTTTACACCACCGCGGTAGCCTGGATCATTTCATTTATTGTTTATCAAACCGGAAGCCTGATTACAGCCTTATGACTACACAATGGATTATTACCGCCATTATACTGATTACAGCCCTGATCTATACATTTAGACGGCTGGCTGTTTATTTTCGAAAGTCCCCCCGTAAAAAAGGAGGGTGTGAGGAATTTGGCGGCGACTGCGCTGCTTGTTTGAAAAACCGGTAAACCTTTTTCGTCGGCCGGTCAGCATTCCAATCATCGGGTCTTTTCAAATATTTCGTACATTTGGTTATAACACCAAAGATTACACGCATTGGACCTGCAAGCCATTCTTTTAAAATATTGGGGGTTTTCCTCTTTCAGACCCCTGCAGGAGGACATCATCCGATCTGTAATCGATGGCCATGACACCCTTGCCCTGTTGCCGACCGGCGGGGGAAAATCACTTTGCTACCAGGTTCCCGGAGTTGCTTTGGATGGGTTATGCATAGTAGTAAGTCCGCTTATTGCCCTGATGAAGGACCAGGTTCAGGCATTAAAAGAGAAAGGGATCAAAGCCACAGGGATTTATCATGGGATGAGCCGGGTGGAAATTGACAATGCCGTTGACAACTGTGTGTACGGAGACGTAAAATTTTTGTATCTCAGTCCTGAGCGACTTACGACGGAGCTTATTCGCAGCAGGATGGAGAAAATGAACGTCAGCCTTCTTGCTGTCGATGAATCACATTGCATTTCGCAATGGGGCTATGATTTCCGGCCACCCTATTTACGGATTGCTGAAGTAAGAACCCTGATTCCCAACACCCCCATACTGGCACTGACTGCTACCGCTACCCCACAGGTAGTCAATGACATTCAGGAAAAACTCAATTTCAGTTCGCCAAAGGTCTTTCAAAAAAGCTTTGAGCGCAAAAATCTGGCCTATGTTGTTTTCCGGGAAGAAGACAAACTTAACAGGCTGTTAAAGATCTGCAGGAATGTGCCAGGCACAGGTGTGGTTTATGTCAGAAATCGTAAACGAACGAGAGAAATTTCTCGATGGCTTGAACAGCAGGGGGTCAGTGCAGATTTTTACCATGCCGGGCTGACCTCCCTGGAGAGGGATGCAAAACAAAATGCGTGGATGAAGGAACGTACACGGGTAGTTGTGTCGACCAATGCTTTCGGGATGGGTATTGACAAGCCCAACGTAAGGTTTGTGGTACACATGGACCTGCCCGACAGTCCGGAAGCCTATTTTCAGGAAGCAGGCCGTGGCGGTCGTGACGGAAAAAAAGCTTATGCCATTTTGCTGTTTAATGAGTCCGATATTATGGACCTGAAAGAGTTTCACGAAAGGTCTTTCCCTCCAATTAAACTGATCAAAAAGGTATACACCTGCCTGGGGAATTATTTCCAGCTGGCCATTGGCAGCGGAAAGGATCAGAGCATGCCTTTCGACCTCACCACATTTGCCAGGAATTATGGCATGAACCCTTTCGTGGTATTCAATGCCCTGGGATTCCTGGAGAAGGAAGGTTACCTTGCCTTATCTGAGGCCATGTCCAATCCTTCCCGCATTATGTTCCTCGTCAATAATGAAACACTTTATCGTTTCCAGGTTGCCAACCCGGGATACGACTCATTTATTAAACTACTCCTCCGGTCCTACAGCGGTCTTTTTTCAGAATTCACAAAAATACAGGAAACTGATATCGCAAAAAGAGCCGGCATCCCGAAAGACAATGTGCAGAAAATACTTACCGAACTCCACCAGATGCAGATTATCCATTATAAAAAACAGAACGAACAACCCCTGGTTACCTTTCTCGAAGAACGAATGTCAGCAGCGGATCTTACCATTTCAAAATCCGTTTACAAAGAAAGAAAGGAATTCTCCGGTAAACGCATGAATGCCATGCTTGACTATGCCCGGTCAGAAAACAGGTGCCGCAGCCTTAGCCTGCTGGCCTATTTTGGAGAAACAGACGCATTAAGGTGCGGACAATGCGATGTATGCCTGGAAAGAAACAAAACCGGGGTATCCTCCTATGAGTTTGAACAAATTCTTGCCCTGATCAAACCACAGATCCAGGAAAAACAAATTAGCCTGGATACCCTGATACAGGGACTGGATATTCAACTTTCAGAGAAAAAGGTGATTAATGTGATCCGTTATCTCCTGGACAAAGGAAAAATCAGCTCAGACAAAGAGGGAATACTCCATTGGCACAGTTCCTGATTATCACTAAATTCGCGGAATGCAACAATACAAACATCTTTTTTTTGACCTCGACAGGACCCTGTACGATTTCGATGCCAATAACCGGGACACCCTCAGCAGGCTCTTTCGCAAATACAATATTGGCGATACAGGCAGAATCAGCTTTGACTCATTCCTGGATGTTTACAGACCCATTAATCTTGCTTTATGGGAGCAATATAAGCGCAAGGAAATCAGCAAGGAAACACTAAATCATCGCAGGTTTGCTCATACTTTAAAGGTCTGCGGCCTGGACAACGGAATTGCCGGAGATTTCGCCAGGGATTACCTGGAAATCAGTCCTTCGCAGAAACGTCTGCTGCCCGGCGCGGTCGATATCCTGAAATATCTGTCAGAAAGCTATGCCCTTCATATCATAACAAACGGGTTTGAAGAGGTGCAATACCCCAAAATGGAACGCTGCGGGCTCATGCCGTTCTTCAGACACATCATTACCTCAGAAAAGGCTGGCGTACAGAAACCCGCTCCGGAAATTTTTAAATATGCCCTGAACCTCACAGGGGCTTTACCGGAAGAATCACTGATGATCGGGGACGATCCGGTCGCGGATATTGAAGGCGCCTGCAGGCAGGGAATGGACCAGGTATGGTTATCGGCAGATGAAGAAGGTTGTCCTGTAACTCCTACCTACCGGATTACCGCCTTAAAAGAACTTATGTCAATCCTCTGACGTATCCAGTTCAGCAAGTGCAGAAAGCCCCCCTTTCACCTTGTCACCAGGCTTCACATTTACGGCTGCATCTTCCGGGAGAAACACATCTACCCGGGAGCCAAACTTAATAAACCCGAGCTCGCCGCCCTGGGTTACCTCCTCCCCTTCTTTGCTGTAGCAGACAATCCTGCGGGCCACCACTCCGGCAATCTGCCTGACCATGAACTGCAATCCGGAACGGGTTTCAAATACGATGGTCATTCGCTCATTGTGCAGGCTCGATTTGGGATGCCATGCAACCAGAAAACTACCAGGATGATAGGCTTTATAAATCACACGTGCATCTACGGGATAACGATTCAGGTGCACATTCAGCGGGGACATAAACACCGATATCTGCTGCATCGGTTTGTCAAAAAATTCCTCTTCCCGGGCTTTATCTACCACAACCACGGTGCCGTCAGCCGGGCTCAAAAACAATCGTGGGTTATGCGGAGCCAGCCGCCTGGGGTGGCGAAAAAAGTATACGACCCCACCAAAAAGGATAAGCAAAAGCGCAATAATCAAATAAGCCCAGCGGCCGGATACAGGCAGGAAAAGATATGCCGCAACCCCGGCCAGCAGGCAGATAACGGCAGTAATAAAAACGATTCTATGCCCTTCCTTGTGAATTTTCATCAGTTGAGTATCCTCGTTAAATTTTTGAATAACCGCCATTCACGGTTGAAAAACTATCCCATCTACTCCCTGTATGCGACGGTCAATAGGTCATCAGTAAATACACAAATACGAAAGGAGCGGCCATAAATACACCGTCAAAACGATCCAGCACGCCCCCGTGCCCCGGCAAAATACTGCCACTGTCTTTCGCCTTGATACTGCGCTTAAACATTGATTCAAACAAATCACCATAAGAACCAAAAACCACCACGATCAGGGAGATCACCAGCCAGTCGATCATTGAAACCTGTTGATAATAGAAAGCAATCAATACCGCACTTAAGACGGCGAGCAATCCGCCTCCGATGGCTCCCTCCCAGGTCTTCTTCGGAGAGATCCGCTCAAACAGGCGGTGACGGCCAATGGCTGTTCCGATCACATAGGCTGCGGTTTCGTTAATCCAGACAAGAAAAAAGAAACCAAGCAGCAGGCTTGAGTGATACACACCCGGCAGAAATGCCGGATTGGGAAAATAATTCAACAGGGAAAAAGGGACTGCCACATAAAGCAATCCGAAAAATGTGAATGCAATATTGGTAAACGGATTGGGATTATTCCGGTATAATTCAAACAGAAAGATCAGAAAAATAAATACAAAATTCAGCAAAAGCCACAAAAAGTTCAGGATATCGGTCGCGATGAGCGCATTGGTGGCGAAAAGTATCATTCCGGCAAGTATTCCGGCTACCTTATTGGGATACACCCCGGCCCGTTCCACCAACGAATAAAACTCCCATAACCCTACACCGGTAAAAACCAGGAAAAGTAATGAAAATAAATACTGATGCGTTATCACAGATGCTATTACCAATAACACCAATACAATTCCTGTAATAGTTCTCCGGGCCAGATTACTCACAACAACTCTTTATTGATTATTTGCTTTGCTTTCAGTACATCATCCGCTTGCACATACAATTCCAGCTCTCCAAAAAGATAGGCAGAATCCTTTTTATTCATAATAACACTGTTAATTCCGGAATCTTTCAAAACGGCCTGCACAATATCTACCTTGTGCTCCTGGGTATTGCTATAAATTTTTTGCCAGTTATCCTTCATTTGCGCAACAATTTCCGGGTTAACAGTTTTTCTTCAAAAGCCTGCCATATTTTTAATGAACCGGCACTGAAATATCAAGCATAAAAATATACAACTCTTTCGGACCGTGAGCACCAAGAACAAGATTTTTTTCAATATCAGCCGTTCGGCTTGGCCCTGTAACAAAGCTGATCAGCGACGGAATCTCTTTACCATACCTGGCTTGCAGAAAACGAAAGGCATCTTTGGGCTCATCAACAAATTGTTTGTTGGTGGCAACAACAATGTGAACAGAAGGTGTGATAAATCCCCTCCGGCTCATGGTCTGGCGACTGCTCAGGACAACGGATCCGTGGCGCACAACAAGCGCCTCACAACCGGTAACAGCTGCCATGCATCCTGATAACTCATCCGTATCTCCGGCGATTTCAAGTTTCAGCTCTTTCAACAGACCAAAAAGAAAAGTTTCCCCGCAAAAAACCTTCTGAATTCCTTTTTGTGATAACAGGGTGTGTAATCCGCTGGTCAGTTCGTCAACATCTTTGCAAAAAACAAAGCGCCCGTTTGCCTGAATGAGTGCCTCAGCAAAAGCCTCCTCCCGATAATCGGCTTCAGGTTTATGGAAAACACCCACCCCGCTGTCAACCCCTTCATAGGGAGCGGGCATGCCATTTACCAGGGCATCCCGGATCTTCTTCAGAACTTTCTCCTTGGAAGTACTCTCCTTCATTGAGTAATATTATGACTCATTCAAGTTTTTTTCCCGTCCTCTTTTTTACTCATGGACGATCCTACACCGAACTCCTGTTCCCGTGCATATTCAGAATCCGGAAATGGCCTTTTGCCAAAGATCCCTTCCAGATCTTCGCGGAAGATTACTTCTTTTTCAAGCAACAGATCACCCAGCTGCATGAGTTTCTCCTTCTCGGTCAACAGCATATCTTTGGCACGGGAATAAGCCTTTTCTATCAGGGCGCTTACCTCTTCGTCAATGGTCTGTGCCGTTTTCTCGGAGTATGGTTTCGTGAAGTTATACTCATTCTGTCCGCTGGAGTCGTAATAGCTCACATTCCCGATCTTTTTATTCAGACCAAAATAAACCACCATGGCATAGGCCTGTTTGGTAACCTTTTCCAGGTCATTAAGCGCACCGGTTGATATCTGGCCAAAAATAATATCTTCAGCCGCCCTGCCACCCAGGGTGCTTGTAAGCTCATCATACATTTGCTCGAAAGTAGTTATCTGCCTTTCTTCCGGCAGATACCAGGCCGCACCAAGCGCTTTGCCCCTCGGCACAATGGTTACCTTCACCAGCGGATGGGCATGTTCCAGCTGCCAGCTGACGGCAGCATGACCCGATTCATGGTAGGCAATGACTTTCTTTTCCCTGGGAGAAATGATTTTGTTTCGCTTTTCCAGCCCGCCTATAATCCGGTCAATGGCATCCATAAAGTCCTGCTTGTCTACCACTTTCTTGTTTCGCCTGGCCGCGATCAATGCAGCCTCATTGCATACATTGGCAATGTCAGCCCCTGAAAAACCAGGTGTTTGTTTTGCCAGAAATTCCTCATCCAGATTCTCCTCCAGCCTGAGTGGTTTCATATGGACTTTAAATATTGCCCTGCGCTCAGTCAAATCAGGCATTTCCACGTGAATCTGCCGGTCAAAACGCCCGGCCCTCAGCAATGCCCTGTCAAGTACGTCGGCACGGTTGGTGGCGGCAAGAATAATTACGCCCACATTGGTCCCGAAACCATCCATTTCAGTCAGCAGCTGATTCAGGGTATTCTCCCGCTCATCATTGGAGCCTGTTACCGGATTCTTGCCCCGGGCACGGCCAATGGCATCAATTTCGTCAATAAAAACAATACAGGGAGCCTTTTCTTTTGCTTGCTTAAACAGGTCTCTGACCCGGGAGGCTCCAACCCCCACAAACATTTCAACAAAATCAGATCCGCTCAGTGAAAAGAAGGGCACCTGGGCCTGACCGGCAACCGCTTTGGCCAGCAGGGTTTTTCCTGTGCCCGGAGGCCCGACCAGCAAAGCACCCTTGGGGATCTTACCTCCCAGATCCGTATATTTTTTGGGGTTTTTTAAAAAATCAACAATTTCCATCAGCTCCACCTTGGCCTCATCCAGCCCGGCCACATCCTTGAAGTCAATGTTCACATGGGTATCTTTATCAAACAGGGTGGCTTTTGATTTCCCGATGTTAAACATCTGCCCCCCGGGGCCTCCGCTGCCTGCCATCCTTCTGATAATAAAAATCCAGAATGCAATCAGCAACCCAATGGGTAACAGCCAGCTGAGCATGTCGGTTCCCCAGCTTTTACGGGTTTCAGGATACACGGGAAAACGGTCTTCCACCGGCCATTCGCGCTGGGTTTCCCGGATCATTGTTTCAAAATTTTCCACTGAAGCGATACGGAACACATAATGAGGACCCGAGGTTTCCCCGACCGTCCGGCCGGGCTCAACATCCTCATACTTACTTTTATCCAGCCGGTCTTCCTTGATAAAAACCTCAACTTCTTCTTTGTTTATGATCTTCAGCTGAGCTATGTCGGATCCATCCTCCTCGCTCCAGGTAAGCATTTCATTTTCAAAACGCATCTGCGATATTTCCTCCGCGGTGCTCCCCCAGTTAAAAAACTGTAACCCAATGAACACAACCGCCAGGATCGCATAAATCCAGTAAAAGTTAAAACCCGGTTTTTTACCATCGGTTTTTCCGCTCGTTTTACCGCCCTGAGCATTGCCGGAAGGGCGCTGCCCACGGGTATTACCTGATTGCGGCTTACCCGCATTATTTTGTTTACCTTTTGATTCAGTCATTTTTTTATACTTCAAAAAACCAATACTGTTCCGGGCGGAGATCATTCCTCTGCAATTTTTTTTGCCGGAGCATCTGCCCATAATTCTTCCACCTGGTAATAGCGGCGAACAGGTTCCTGGAACACGTGAACCACCACATCCAAATAATCAAGCAATATCCACTCTCCGTTGGTAAAGCCTTCCCGGCGGGCAGGGTTAAAACCGGTGGATTTTTTAACTTCTTCTTCCACGGACTCAGCAATAGCAGCGGCATGAGTACCGGAGCTCCCATGACAGATCACAAAATAATCACAAACCGCGGAATGAATTTTCCCAAGATTAAGCTGAATGATCTCTTTTCCCTTTTTTTCTTGTATTCCTTTTATAATTGCATCAACGAGTATTGCAGATATGTCTTTTCTTTCAGTTTTTCCTGTCATTCGCCAAACATTATACTTTTCGTGCAAAATTAACGAATTTTACCCACATATTGCTCCGTGGTTTCTTTTATCGGTAATGAGCAACATCTTTTCCGGCAACGCCCATTGTAACGCCCATTCATTCTGATTATGCTACCTTTGTAAAAAAGCAAGCAGAATGCGGTTTTCCATTCACTATATCGATAAAACCGACTCCACAAACCGCGCATTGTGGAGAATGATTGATACCGGATCAGACCCCGGAGAGGGCCGGGTATTGCAGGCAGGAAATCAAACC
>SL_8KL_010_SEDDRAFT_10002851_pt1 | contig 14433 bp, 10 predicted proteins | sample SodLakKL_010_SED_4_FD_11160 | JGI IMG/M metagenome (IMG submission 11160) | reverse complement strand
CAGCTTTGTTTGGGCTTGATTTTTTGTTTACTTTTTTATCAAGAAAAAAGTAAAAAATTTATTATTACCTTTTTAAATATACGAGTAGTACAGAAATATCGGCAGGGGAAATTCCGCTAATTCGACTAGCTTGACCAATATTTTGTGGCTTAATCTTCTGCAATTTCTGACGAGCTTCATAAGATAAGCCTTTCAAATTCATATAATCAAAATCTTTACTTAAAGTAAGATTTTCAAGCCTTTGAATTTTATCAACAATGTCTTGTTCCTTTTCAATATATCCCTCATACTTTACTAAAATCTCAACCTCTTCCATTGTTTCGTCCTCCAAATGCCTTAAATCCTGATTATCTATAACATGCCGCAGGTCATCAAACTGATCACTTAATTGAAATATATTGAGCTGGGGTCGCTTAAGTATATGATAGAGTGAAGTTTTGACTTTTAAAGGAGNGCTGTTAACATTTGATAAAAATTCATTTATATGCCCCCCTTCAACCTTATTATTTTTTAAATATCTGATAATCTCTTGAATGGCATGATTCTTCTTCTGCACTAATTCATACCTATGCTTATCACACAAACCAATATCATAGCCAATAGGGGTCAAACGAATATCAGCATTATGTTGTCTCAATAAAAGCCGGTACTCAGCTCTGCTCGTAAACATCCTATATGGTTCATTTGTACCCTTATTAACAAGATCATCAATAAGTACACCAATATATGCCTCTGATCTTTTTAAAACCAAAGGCTCTTCACCTCTTATTGATTTTACGGAGTTTATTCCGGCTATAAGACCTTGACACGCTGCTTCTTCATAACCAGTAGTACCATTTACTTGTCCTGCGAAAAAAAGGTTATGAATTATCTCTGATTCAAGCGAATAAGTCAGTTGGGTTGGGGGAAAATAATCATATTCTATGCCATATCCCGGCTTTAAAATTCGGGCATTTTTAAGTCCTTCTACTTTTTTCAACGCTGAATATTGAATATCCCCGGGTAAACTGGACGAAAAACCATTAATATAATATTCATACGTATTCCACCCCTCAGGTTCAAGAAATATCTGATGTCGTTCTTTTTCTTCAAATTTAATTAGCTTGTCTTCAATGGAAGGACAGTATCGTGGACCGCTTCCGGATATCATTCCATGATATAAAGGTGAATCCTTGAAGCCGGATCTCAAAATATCATGCACTTCCGGATTTGTATAAGTTAGATAGCAACTTTTCTGATGATCCGGTCTTGGAGTATCCGTAAAAGAAAATCTACCGGGTTCTTCATCGCCCTTTTGTTCAACTAATCTAGAAAAATCAATGCTGCGGCCATCCAACCTCACGCTAGTGCCGGTTTTTAGTTTATCTGATTCAATTCCGAGTTTCTTAATGGATTCTGTTAATCCTTTAGAAGCTTTTTCACCTAACCTACCACTTTCAAAGCTTTTTTTACCAATAAAAATTCGTCCATTTAGAAAAGTACCACTGGTAATTATACAAGTGTTGGTTTGAATTTCAATGCCCAGACCGGTGATAACTGATTTTACCTGATCGTTTTTTGCAACTACCTCAACAACAGTGTCTTGCCATAAATGTATATTATCTATAGATTCAATAATTTCTTTCCATTTAAGAGAAAATTTTATACGGTCATTCTGTGACCTAGGACTCCACATGGCAGGTCCCTTACTGAGATTTAACATACGAAATTGAATAGTAGTTAAATCCGAAACGATACCTGACATTCCCCCCAGTGCATCAATTTCGCGCAAAATCTGACCTTTTGCAATACCTCCCATAGCCGGATTACACGACATGTATGCTAAATTTCGCAAATCCATGGTAATCAACAAAACAGACGCACCCATCTTTGCTGCAGCAGTTGCAGCCTCGCAACCGGCATGTCCACCTCCTACAACAATTACATCATATTTACCAAACATCTGTCTATTATATCCTTTAAAATGTTCCACGTGAAACATTATTCTTTGTTTCACTCAATTACTTATATATATTTAAATTTCTTATATATGCTTTTAAATAAATGTGTATCTCACTTAAAAACGCAACGACACAAAGTATAAAAAGTTTAAATTTTCAAATCGAAACCTTGTTTTTAATATTTTTAATTAGTTGTATTAATCTAGTTATATTTCAAAAGTACGAAACGAGAAAAAATCATTTATAATTTTTCTCCTCTGCGCCCTTGCAGCTTAGCGTGATTTTTTTGTGTGAAATTTTCTATTATTTTTTTTCATATTTTCTTAGTGTAACACTAAAATTGCAATCTATTAAATGCAGATGAGCAGTATTCAAAAATGTGGTACCAAAAAAAAGCATTTTCGTCAGCTATTTTTGAGGTTCAATTCATTTTAATTGCAAACATTTAGTAACATCATAAGTTATTAACAGGAGAACTCGATCTTTCTTTTGCAAAATTAACAAATAAGAAATATCAAAGTACCGCGAACAAGGTTCCAGGAAACTATTTTACTATCTCAAGTTGAATATTTTTTCAAATAAAAATTTTCCGTATCGGTCATCTCGTCTTTTAAATCTTTTGTCGAATCTTTATACCCTAACAAATGCAATACTCCGTGTGCAATTACTCTTTTACGCTCTTCTTCAAAACTTTGGTTCACCAGGCTGGCGTTTTCACTTACCCTGTCTATACTAATAAATATATCACCACATATCTCCCCACCGTGGTCCCCAGAATAATCAAATGCAATCACATCTGTATAATAATCTTTTCCTAAAAATTCCTGATTAACCCTCTGTAAATAAATGTCAGAAGTGAAGATAATGTTCAAAAAACCGGGAATGAATCCTTCAGATTTAATAATTCTGATGATCCATTCCCGGTATTTTTTAAAATCAAACTCTATCTCTTCAATTTCTTCAAAATGAAACTGAATTAATTTATTGTCAGGCAATTTTTAAACCTTTTTTGTTGTGTTTATTTTATCAAAATATTCACTTATAAACTTATTTCTCTCTATGGTCTTATCGTAATTTATACTAGAAATATAAAATGATATTTCGCAAGACTTTTCGTCATCAGAAATACTTAGATGATCGCTAAGATATTTCATTATCATATACTGCTTCTGTATATCATTCTCATGCTCATCGGGAGTGGGGGATAACATTTCTTTTTTAAACACCTCTACAGGTGCTATCAATTTAAATGTTAGATGGTTCTTTCCACTATAAAATAGAATTGTAACCTCTCTCTTTCCTAATTCTGCGTTAATGATATGGTTATAAATGATCTCAAAACATTCAATTACAGTATTATTAATATTGGCAAAATAAGAATTAAAAATATTGTAATGACCACAAATTTCTTCAATAAACCCTTCAATCCGGTTAATTTCTTGTTTTTCGGTTTTGACTGAAATTTCTTTTTGTTTTTCTACCATTATTCTCGCAACTTTATTAAATATTGTTCAATTAATTCATTAAAAAATCTATTAAATTCAAGGTTTTTCTTTTCTAACATTTCAACCTGTGATCTTCTTTCTCTATTATACTCAAAAATCTCTTCAGGGTTACTTAATTCATAAAATTCCGGAACTTCTCCTACCCTTTTTTCTTCTTGTTCCCTCTCAACGAGTGCATCCTCATGTTCCAATAATCTGGTAATAATTCTTTCCTGTCTGATCATCGTTTGGCTGGTGATATTATCCGTTATAATATCCATTTCGGTTTGCTCCATCTCTTTTTGCATCTGTTCAAGTTCCCGGGTATTTACATCCAAATCTTTTTTAAATTCTTCCGTTAATTTACGTAACTCTTCGCGGACTTTCTCCTGTTGAGTGCTCATACGGGCAAGTTGTTCGCTTAAAGACATTTCCTCGCCGGTTTCGCCGGGTTCAGGTTCGTGACCTTCACGAATTTGTTCCAGCATCTGATTAACTTCTTCCTGTTGATCAATAATGTCATCAAAGGAAGGCATATCGGCTCCACTTTCATCTTTATCGCCAAAACCTCCCTGCATAGCCATTTCCATCTGCATATCCTGAAGACTCTCATTTAGTAATAAAGCTAAATTGTTAATATGAGTCATAACAAATTGCTGACGGCTCCTTGCATGATTTCGGCGCCTTTCAATCAAATCATCAATAGCCTTCTCAATGTTCATATTAATTTCAGCAATTTCGCGATTGATATAAGATTGAACATGTACCTGTCTTTTGCTTAGTGCCTCAAGGGAGTCTTCAATAACTTCCAGATCATTAAATATTTTTCGCTGTTCCTGAATCATTTCTACATAGCGTGGATCATTGATATTAACGCGCCTCACCTCCTCCATCAGATCCTCCTGATTAAAAGAAGTTTTAATAAGATTCTCCAGCATCTGACGTAACATCTGAGCATCTTCAGCTAATTCATCCTGAAATAATGACTGGCGAAAGTCTTCCAGAATATCTGATAATTGTTGTAAACCATCAGCTGTTTCCTGCTGATGCGGGTGAGCATCCTGCATATTCCCTTCCATCAACTCTTCTAAAGCTTTTTGAATATCATAATGGATGTTATGTTGAACATCGCGAGTATCAGGCAGGTTCTGAGGTTGGCCAAGTTCCCGGTTCTTTTCATTAATTTGTTCAATAAATTCTTCTAAATCATCGAAATTTTCCTTAATATCTTCTTGCTTATCTATACCTTCATCACCGGCATATTCACCCTCCCGTTCAAGTTGATCCATTAATTCTTCCTGTCGCTCACGCAGACGATCTGTCTTTTGCACCGATTCATGCAGTAAATTTCTAAACTCCAACATCTTATACAATTCACGAAGTCTCTCCATCTGATGTTCAAACTGACTAAATTCAAACTCCATCTCTTCCAAATACTTAAACATTTCATCACGATCTATCTTATCAAGCTCGTCGGAAATTTGATCAAATAACTCTCGCATTTCGTCAGATATAGCATTTTCAAACTCCTCCTGCAGTCGCTCCTGTTCCTTTTTTAATTTTTCATCCTGTTCTCTGAACTGTTCGTCACGTAATTCACTCTCACGTTTTTGCTGAGAAAGCTCATTTATCTTTTCTTGTAAATTCTCATGTTTCTCTAATAATTCTTTAAATTGCTCTTTCTCTTGCCAGCCAATATTTTCTCTATCCAGTAAATCCCGTCTGAGTTTTTCAAGGTCATCACGCGTTTGACTGGACTCTGAAATATTAGTACTAATTTCCTCATCTATATCTTCATAAGTTTTCATAGATTGTTCAGCAATTTCTTTATGATCAGGTATTCTATAGTAAAAATCCCGGCTTTTGGTCTTTTTAGGACCATTGACCTGATCATTATCCCAAACAGCGAAATAATACTCAACATTTTGACCCGGGCTAATGTCAAGTGTATCTAAATTGAAATGAAAATTAAACGTTTGGGTTTTTGAGTCCTCATCAATCTCAATATGACTTTCTTGATAAGATCCTCTCTCTTTTTGATGATCATCAAAAATCCGATACTTAAATTTTAATTCACTAAAGCCATAATCATCTCTTATGTTGCCGGAAAAAAACTTATGTGCAAGCAATACCGTGTCCTCGTACTGTTCTACTGCAATTTCAGGATATCTATCGGGTATCACTTCAACCCTGTTTTCCAACGAATCACCGGCTTTTGTGTGTTCATTTGAAGTCAAAACTTTGTATTTTAAGCTCTCATAGGCAATAGTATTGTACTTAAACTCCCCCTTGTCAATTTGTTCCATATCTATATCGCGTTCACCAATTCTAAGTTCCATACTTTCGGTATAACGAGTATTAAAGTGCATTTTAACTTCCGATCCTTCGGCTACCCGGATATCTCCATAATTTCGATAAGTTTCATCTTCAATACCGGTATAGTGCGGACTGTTAACCTCTAAAAGAAAATTATTTATCACCGGTTTAGTAACAACGTCTAATTCATATGGACCAAAATGATAACCCTCCGATACAATAAAAAATTCTTTATTTCCTCTAACGTTGTTAAAACTATAATCAAAATGGGATTTATTTTCCTTATTAGCGCGATACTCAACGCCATCATACGAAATTTGAGCCGTCTCAGGTAAAATATCCCCGACAATTTCAAACCTTAATTTAAAATCATCATTTTGAAAAGTTCTAAGTGAATCGTTTTTAATAGAAATACTAAAAGGAGCAGGTCGTTCGAATGAAGTCTCGTATCTGACGATTCTCTTTGCAGGTTCGTAAATTATAAAGGGTGAAATAAAACTAAGTAATACTATAACAATAACGGGAATAACCGCCCATAAAAGATATTTTTTGTTTTGACTAAACTTGATAACTTCATCAAATTTAAATTTGACAAGTTCCTTAGATTTTTGATCTATACTAGCCAATAATAAATTGACATTCTCCTGATCTTTTTCCAAAAATCTATGTAGCTGTATAACATTCACAATTTTATCATCAACAACACCACGAAAATGCTTTCCAACTAACCTGGCAGCGGTCTCCTTATCTAATACCTTTCCAATTCTGAACAGTTTCAAAACGGGTATGAAGATGTGCTTGATAAATACAAAAACCGTTATTATTATAAAACTGTAAAATAATATACCTCTAATAAGGGAAGAAAAGTAACCAAAATATTCTAACAAGGAATAAGTCAACAATAATATTCCTCCGGTTGCAATAAAATATATTCCCCCACGTATTATAAAATTTTTATAATACCTTTTTATAAAACGATCCAGCTTTTGTAATAAAATATTGACATTCGCTTCCATATAAGCTATATTTAATCTGTAAATTTATTAATTATTAAATTTTTAAGCAACCTAAAAAAATATAATTATTTTTCCCTATTTTGAAACTTTCACTACAAAACTTATCACAACAACGATTTAACTAATTCAACGTCACTTTTAATTTAAGAATTATTTTTATCCTCATGTAAATAATTCATTGATTATTTTTATTTAATTACTTAAATTTTTATTTTCGCATAACTACGAAACAGTAAATTTTCTGATCAACAATATTTTTATGACAAAAAAGAAAAAGCAAGAAAAAATAAAAAGTGATCTCTCCAAGGAGATAATTGACCATTTTTTAAAAAAACCTAAGGTTGGTTTCAATTATAAGCAAATAGCTAAGGCGTTAGGCGACAAAGGAGCAAAAAATAAAAAATTAATCCCTTCAGTCTTACGGTCATTATCTAAGGAAAACAAGCTTTTTGAATTTTCTCAGGGCAAATACAAAATACATCCTTCTTTCTTAGAAAAAGTTAAGGAGAAAGGCCCTGTTATTACAGGTACTGTGGACATGAAGCAAACCGGGAAAGCTTATATTTTATCGGATGAGATCTCAGAAGATATTAAAATATCATCAAACAATACTAATCGAGCATTACATGGTGATAAAGTAAAAGTTTTTCTATTTCCCAAAAGAAAAAATCAAAAGATAGAAGGGGAAATAATAGAAATACTTAAAAGAAACAAAACCCAGTTTACAGGCATTTTAGAAATTTCAAAAAACTTCGCATTTTTAATAGCCGACAATAAGTCAATGCCGGTCGACATTTATATACATAAGGAACACATTAACGGAGCTAAAAACGGTCAAAAAGTTATTGCACAAATGACGGATTGGCCAACTCATGCAAAAAATCCTTTTGGGAAAGTAGTTTCTGTATTAGGAAATCCCGGTGAAAACGAAGTCGAAATTTCTTCCATAATTACCAACAATGATATTCCTGTGGACTTTCCGGAAAAAGTTATCTCTGAAGTAAACAATTTACCTGATCACCTATCTTCCGATGATATAAAGGACAGAGAAGACTTACGAAATATTCTAACTTTTACAATAGATCCGGCAGATGCAAAGGATTACGACGATGCATTGTCTTTTAAAAAGCTATCTGAGGATCTTTATGAAATAGGTGTACATATAGCGGATGTATCACATTACGTTGGTGAAAATACAGAAACAGAAAAAGAAGCTTATAAAAGAGCTACCTCGGTTTATTTAGTAGACCGTGTGATACCAATGCTTCCGGAACGCCTCTCCAACGATCTCTGCTCTTTAAAACCAAATACTGACAGATTAACCTTTTCTGTTATATTTAATATTAACAGTACCGGAAGAGTAACCAAAAAAAGATTTGTAAAATCTATAATTCATTCTAATAAAAGATTTGCTTATAATGATGTTCAACAAAGTTTAGATGAGCAAAAAGGTGAATTTTTGGAAGAATTGAACATTTTAAATACAATTGCAAAAAATTTGCGTAACAAGCGAATTAAACAAGGCTCAATACTTTTTGACCGGACTGAGGTTAAATTTAATATAGATGAAAAAGGTAAACCGCTGTCGGTATTTTTTAAAGAACAAAAAGATGCACATAAGCTCATAGAAGAGTTCATGCTGTTGGCCAACAGATCGGTTGCAGAAAAAATTGGAAAACCACAAAAAAACTATAAACCCAAACTATTTGTTTATAGAATTCATGATGTTCCAAACCCCGAAAAACTCCACACCTTCTCCGAATATGTTTCCAAATTAGGATATAAAATAAAAACCGACAGAAGAAAAAATATGTCGGATTCAATAAATAAATTATTAGAAGAAGTAGAAGGTAAACCTGAACAAAATCTAGTAGAAACCCTTACCATACGTACTATGGCAAAAGCCGAATATTCTACCATAAATATTGGGCATTATGGACTTGCTTTTGATTTTTATTCACATTTTACTTCACCTATAAGGAGATATCCCGATTTAATGGTTCACAGATTACTCCATACATATTTAACTGATCCAAATAAAAAATTCAATCAAGATGAATTTGAATCAAAATGTAAACATTCTTCAGAACAAGAACGTGTAGCTCAAGAGGCTGAATGGGCTTCAATAAAATATAAACAAGCAGAGTTCTTGAGTGATAAAATAGGGGAAGTGTTTGATGGTACCATAGCAGGTGTAAGTAAATACGGTATTTTTGTTGAAATTAATGAAAATAAATGCGAGGGAATGGTGCATATCCGCAACCTGGGTAAAGATAATTACTACCTGGATGAAGATAATTTCCAGGTAATAGGTTACAACTCCGGTAACAGTTTTACACTTGGTGATTCGGTCAGAGTAACTATATCCAACGTTAATATGATTAAAAAAGAGGTGGATCTGGAACTTTCCGACTGATAATAATAAAAAAGGTGGTTAATCTTTACGCAATTAACCACCTTTTAAAAATAAAATTTTAACAATTATTACACCTATATCATATTTAAACGATTATAAAGCTCTTTCCGATAAAGTCCGCCTATTGGCAAAACTTTCATTTTGTCTTCGATCACCAGATCAGGATATTTGATAGAATAGATCTTATTGATATTAACTATAAAAGAGCGGTGAATACGTACAAAATCTTTCGATGGTAGAATTCTCACCATTTCTTTCATTGTTGTATGAGTCGTATAACTGTTATTTAAAGTGTTGATAACAACGTAATCTTTAAGCGCTTCTATATAATAAATATCACTAAAATTGATCTTGTTAAGCCTGTAATCGGCTCTTACAAATATGGAATCTTTTGACTCTTTATTTTCAACAATTGAACTATATAAATCCCGCTCCTTTTTGACCTCCTCATCTTTTTTATATTTAAACAAAGTCATTTCAATTGTGGTCTGCAATTCCTTTTCTTTAAATGGTTTTATTATATATCCATAAGGCTCAGTAATTTTAGCTTTTTCAAGCGTATTATCGTCGGCATAGGCAGTAAGGAAAATAACAGGAATATTATGTCGCTTTTTAATAATTTCAGCACATTCTATACCGGTCATTTTACCTTTCAACATAATATCCATCAAAACAAGATCAGGTTTGTTTTCGTCAACTTCATCAAGAGCGCTATCTCCACTACTCACAGTGGCAGGTACTTCGTAGCCAATATTCTCCAAAGAATTTTTAATATCCTTTGCTACAATACTTTCATCCTCTACAACTAATATTTTTGTTTTAGTCATATTTGTTAAATTAAATAAGTTTATAATGTTTATACTATAATAGATTCAAATTTTACATTTTCCAAATTTAAATGTTTTTTTTTGTTTTTCAGTTAAATCCGTTATTCTTATTAAAATTTTTTATATTTTATTTTAAACGTAAAGTAATTTAAAGATATTATAATCAGGTATTTAGTATTTATAAAAGATTAACTAATATCAAGCATTTTTTTAACAGGTTTATAAGCTTCTTTTAAAAGTGTGTCATTCATATTAATTTCATATTGTTCTTTTTCAAGGCTTTTGAGAACCTTTTCCAAAGTAATAACTTTCATATAAGGACAATCATTACAGTTACAGTTTTCCTCTGATGAGACAATAAAAAACTCTTTATCGGGTGAATATTTTTTCATCTGGTGAATAATACCGGTCTCTGTTGCAACAATAAACTTTTGTGCTTCCGACTCTTTTGTATAATTCAATAATTTAGANGTAGATCCAATAAAATCTGCCATAGAGAGAATTTGTCCTTTACATTCCGGATGAGCTATAACATGTGCTTCCGGATGTTCATTCTTTAATTCCAAAACCTTTTCAACAGTCAAAAGATCATGTACCTCACATGTACCATCCCATAAAACCATATTACGTCCTGTCAAATTATTAACATATGATCCCAAATTTTTATCAGGAGCAAATATGATCTTTTCATCTTTAGGAAATGAATTAANTATATTTACAGCATTACTGGAAGTACAAATAATATCAGATAATGCCTTTATATCAGCTGAACAGTTTATATAACTAATTACTTTATGATCCGGGTATTTTTCTTTAAAAGCTTTAAATTCATCAGCAGGGCATGAATCAGCTAAGGAGCAACCTGCTTCCAAATCAGGTAATAATACTTTTTTTTCAGGAGATAATATTTTTGCGGTCTCCGCCATAAAATGAACACCACAAAATACTATTATATTTGCATCATTATCGGCTGATACTTTTGCCAACGCAAGACTATCACCAATAGAATCAGCAATATCTTGAATTTCAGGTTTTTGATAAAAATGAGCTAATATAATTGCGTTCTTTTCTTTTTTTATTTTTAAGATTTTTTCTTTTAAAGACATTTACATTTAAATTTTTATTTAAAAACTATTTGTTGTATAATGGTATGTTAATAAAGTTGGTAAAATTTTTTGTAAAAACTTGACTTTTTCACTTTTCAAATGTAATTAACAAATTATAAACAGTTTAGTTTGATTTAAAATGATCTTTTTCAGATATTAACCTACTTTATTAACAAGTTGTTTATAATGATTTATGCTGATAAAAACATACTTTTTAATAACCTTTTTTAGCTTATAAAATGTCAATTGTTTGTTGAAATCATTTGATAAGTTTATTTTTAAAACTATTGCAAATTTGAGAAAAATAATTATACGATACAAGAATTAAAAATTTCAAATTTTATTATCAGAAATTATCAACAGTTTGTTAACGCTTATTAACTATAGTTTTGTTGAAAACATCTATAATATTGTAAATGAGCATGTAATAATTTACACAGTAAAAAATAATTTTATTAAAAGAATAATAAATTATTAATATTGAAAAGCTTAACTTTGAATTTCATATATACATAATTTTTTAAGTTTCATTAAAGATATTAACAATGGGTAATAATAATAAAATTCGAATAGCATTAGGCAGTGATCATGCCGGTTTCAATGTTAAAAAATACGTTATTGACGAGCTGTTAAAGAAGCAGGGTTATAATTTTACAGATTTTGGCACTAATTCTGAAGATTCGGTTGATTATCCTGATTTTGTTCACCCTGTAGCACAGGGTATAGGGGATGGGTCTTTTGATTATGGAATCGTTGTATGTAACAGCGGGAATGGCGTTAATATGACGGTTAATAAATATCCGTCAGTTCGGTCCGCATTATGCTGGATTCCCGAAATAGCTGAATTGGCAAGGCTTCATAATAATGCAAATGTTATAGCTCTTCCGGGAAAATTTTTAAGTTATGATGAAGCTCTCATAATAGCAGAAATATTTTTGAATACCGGTTTTGAAGGAGGACGCCACGAGAGACGGGTTAATAAAATATGCAGTCATAGTTAATCTAATATTGTTATGGATAGTTTTGTAAACAAATTTTTGGTTGATAGCGAAAAAAAGTCTTTTGATAAAAAACACCGGGCTACTATCCGTTATAATATTTCCCGTTATGATATTGCTGTTTCCCGGGGATTACAAAAGGTGAGAGATTTGCAGGAAGCCAGGGAAAGAGCTGCTTTTGTTAAGCATAAAATTCTTGAAAACCTTGATAGTCACCTTCTTAATTTTGAAAAGAATTTTACTGAAAATGGTGGTAAAGTAATTTGGGCAACTAATAGTAGTGATGCATTAAACAGTATTTATAATATACTTGAGACTCATCATGTCAGGCAAGTTGTGAAGTCAAAGTCGATGACCACCGAAGAAATTGAGCTTGTGCCTTTTCTTGAGGCTAATGGTATTGAAGCCACTGAAACTGATCTTGGTGAATACATAGTACAAATATCAGGTGACAAACCCTATCATATTGTAACGCCTGTAATGCATAAATCTGCTAAAGATATTGCTGAAATTTATAATAAAAAATTTCAACTTTCTTTGGATAGTAAACCTGAGGATATAACTGCCTTTACAAGGGAAAAAATAAGAGATAAGTTTATAAACAGTGGGGCAGGTATTACCGGTGCTAATTTTATTGTATCGGAGACGGGTTCAATAGTGTTGACGGAAAATGAGGGTAATGGTGTAATGTCAATGTCCTGGCCGCCAATACATATTGTTATAGCCGGTATTGAAAAGATCATACCATCCCTGGAAGATCTAAATTTGTTTTTACCACTTTTATCAACTCATGGAACAGGTCAATCTTTAACAGCATATAATTCTATAGTTAGCGGATCCGGGCTAAGTAAAGGTAAAAAAGGGTATAAAAATATGTTTGTTATTTTGCTGGATAACGGACGAACCAATTTGTTGCGCACTTTACCCCAACGCAAAGCTTTGTCATGCATCCGGTGTGGTGCATGTCTTAATAGTTGTCCGGTATATCGCAATATAGGAGGACATACTTATGGCTCAATATATCCCGGACCAATAGGCGCCGTCATCACCCCATATTTAAAAGGTTTTGATGATTATAAACATTTAAGTTACGCATCATCATTATGCGGAAAATGTTCAGAAGTATGCCCTGTAAAAATTGATCTGCACCGGCTTTTACTGCACAATCGAAATTATGCCGTAAAAAACAGGTATTATTCAAAAAGTGAAGGTGTCATCATAAAATTCTGGAAAAAGGCGATGACCAACCGTTTTATAATTGATATAGCACCTGTTAACCTGAAAAACTTCTTTTTCAAAAAAATCGTAAGTAAAATATGGGGTAAAAGACGCTCAGCGCCCCGGATGAAATCAGAATCCTTTGCTTCGTTATGGAAGAAAAAGAGATCTTAAAATCTTGCTAATATTGATTTTACCGAGTTAAGGTAACCACCACCAAACAGGTTTACATGAACCATCAGTGGATATAAGTTGCATATATCGATAGCTTCACGCCAGTTGTCCTGAAGAGGGTGTTCTAAGTGATATGCTGTGTAAAAAGCCGGATCAAACCCTCCAAATAGTTTTGACATTCCCAGATCCATTAACCTGTGCCCGTAATATACTGCCGGGTCATAAATGTAGGCCGTTCCTTCTTCAGAAACCATATAATTTCCACTCCATAGATCGCCATGAAGCAATGAAGGCTTTTCTTCAGGGAAAAAGTCTTCCAAATTAGAGTAAAGCGATTCAAATTTCTTAACGGTCGCATTATCTATACGGTTATTGTCGAGTGCCATGGCAACTTGTTTTTCCAGACGCTCAGAAACAAAAAAGTTTATCCAGTCAGCATGTTGTCTATTACTTTGTGGAAGGCTACCAATATAGTTGTCATGGTCTAATCCGAAATACTCTCCGTGATGATTGTGCATACGGGCCAGTGACTGCCCAAAGTCTTCAAAAAAGTTGGATGTACGTCTTTTACTATTAATAAATTTAAGCAAAAGAGCAGCATGGCTTTCGTCTTGAGCAAAACCAATAACGGTTGGAACGTTTATTTCACCGGTTTCATTCAAAAGCCTTAAGCCTGTTGCTTCCTTTTTAAACATTTGAGGATAAAGATCTGCGTTGTTATATTTCATAAAAAATTCGCCACCGGAGGTGTCAATTTTTACGCTGTGGTTTATATCTCCACCACCTACTTTTGATATTTTATCTATGGTGCAGGGACTCGCCCCTGAAGCTTTTATGATTTTATGAAACAATTGAGTTACGTTTTCCGGTATCATATCCATCTATTTTATTATTTTTACAATTACAGAACTCCTTACTTGTCGCAAAATGAAATGTCG
>SL_8KL_010_SEDDRAFT_10002849_pt1 | contig 14440 bp, 7 predicted proteins | sample SodLakKL_010_SED_4_FD_11160 | JGI IMG/M metagenome (IMG submission 11160) | reverse complement strand
CATCCTTCTGTCCCTATTACCTCCTCCTCATTGCTTCCCTCTGTTATCTCGACTCGCTTCTCTTCGCCTCCTCCCTCATCCAATACCACTAACTCCGCTATCTCAAAATGCTCGTCCGTTGCACTATACTCCACTCCTACTTCCTCTCCTGACTGGCGGTATACTTCCTCGGCTTCCGTCGGCTCGTGTATCTCTAACTCCGGCTCCGTCGAATCAACAGTAAACTCCTGGCTGACGTCCTCATTTTCATTGCCAGCCTTATCGACAGCAGTTACTTGTATTAACGCCTCTTCGGTATCGTCAGCGGCAACAGTCCACTCAAACTGAAATTCGTCTCCGCCGGTGAAATCTTGCTCCTCAATTTCCGTCCAGTTTGTTCCATCATCGGCAGAATAATCGACAATGAATTCATCGTAACCCGACTCACCGGCTTCAGTTGCCGTCCACTCAATCAATTCATCGTCGTCACCAGCCCAGTATTCACCACCTTCCGGCCGATTTAAAGTTACTTCCGGCTCCTCAGTATCAACCGTAATTGCTACCTCGTCGCTGCCCTGGTTGCCCGCCTGGTCGGTCGCCCGCACCTCCAGCGTCCTTTCACCATCCTCAAGCTCAAACGTATGCGACTCTTCGCTGTCGGCGACCTCCCAGTCCTCTCCGTCCACTCTCACCTCGTGCTCTCCCAGCCCGCTTTCTCCTATCGTTGGCGTCTCCCAGCTTGCTTCAACTTCGCTTGAGTTAATATATTCTCCTTCATCCGGCGCTTCTATTTCCACCACCGGCTCCTCTGTGTCTATCGTGACCGTTACCTCGTCACTGCCCTGGTTGCCCGCCTGGTCGGTCGCCCGCACCTCCAACGTCCTTTCCCCGTCTTCAAGATCAAACTGGTGGGACTCATCACTATCGGACGACTCCCAAGTTCCTCCGTCAACGCGAACCTCGTGTGTTTCCAATCCGCTCGGCCCAATCGTCGGCGTCTGCCAGCTTGCTTCCACCTCGCTTGCATCAATATATTCCCCCTCTTCCGGTGCTTCTAATTCCACCACCGGCTTCTCTGTATCTATCGTGACCGTTACCTCGTCACTGCCCTGGTTGCCCGCCTGGTCGGTCGCCCGCACCTCCAGCGTCCTTTCCCCGTCTTCAAGATCGAACAGATGGGACTCATCACTATTAGACGACTCCCAATTTCCTCCGTCAACACGGACCTCGTGTGTTTCCAATCCGCTCGGCCCAATCGTCGGCGTCTGCCAGCTTGCTTCCACCTCACTTGCATCAATATATTCCCCCTCTTCCGGTGCTTCTAATTCCACCACCGGCTCCTCTGTATCTATCGTGACCGTTACCTCGTCGCTATTCACGTTCCCCGCTTCATCTATCGCCTCTACTTCCAACGTTTGTTCGCCGTCGGCGAGGTCCAGTCCATAGCTTGACTCGCCTGCACCAAGCTCCGCCTCTGGATTATCGTCCACGTAAACGTTATGCTCCACAATGTCACTAAGTCCCTCGCTGGAGCTATTCCACTCAAGAGTTATATCACCGTCATCAAAAATATCTCCATCACCAGGTGACGTTACCTCGATAGTAGGCGGATCGTTATCAATTATGAACTCATCAGTTTCATCGGTATATTCGTGTCCCACACCGTCCTCGGCTGTAAGACGCACCTGGGCGTCAGCGTGGCTGGCTGAGGGAAGATCCCAGGTATAGCTCCCACTGCCACAGGCAACAGAAGTCAGATTTACCCAGCCGTGGCCGTCATACCACTCGAGCTGACAACCGTCGTATCCCGACGGACCGGGATCAAAAGTGTTCCACTCTATCTCCAGCTCTCCACCACCCGGTTTTACCGTGTTCCCATCCGGGTTTGTCAGCTCTACCACCGGATCCGTCCCATCAACGGCCACCTGCACATAATCGGCATAACTCCCCTCCCCCTGCCCGACGTTATCCACCACGAACAAATCAAAATAGTCCTCCTCTATCTCATCCACATCCGGCACGCTCCAGAGGTAAGACTCTTCCTCAACATCAGTGGATGTAAATATTTCGTCACCGGGGGGATACTCAACATAGCCGTAATCCCAGCCCGACGGGCCGGCCTCCTCAGCATCCCATTCAACCAGGTAGTCTGTGCCGGCTTTTATAACTTCACCGTCGGAGGGAGCGACGAGACTGGCTGACGGTTCAGTAGAATCAATCGTGTGACCAATGCTATTGTCCCAGTTACCATTACCCGCATTGTCAAAAGCGTCTACATATATTGTTCCATCAGTTGTATTGTCTTCCGGTAGTTCAATGTCAGCACTTCGAGCAGCACTTCCGTAAGTCCCAAAATTTATTGAACCATACTCGTCGGATTCATAGCGAACTTGAAAATAGTCGTAGCCCGAGGGCCCCGCATCATCAGCTGACCATTCTACCGTTATTTCTTCGCCACCAACGTATTCCTGGTAGTTGAAGGGGCTATCTACTGAAATTTCGGGATCAGACTGGTCAATCGTGAAATCAGCAGTCTGATCCTCAGCTTCAACACCCACAGCATCAAGCGCCTCGATTCTAATGCGCATCTCGCTGCTTTCAACCCATGAACCGGGGTTCCAGGAATAACTCTGATCTCCGCAGGGAACGGTGCCAATACCATTCCAGGTTCCTCCCCCGTTAGTAGAATAATTCAGAGCACACTCAGATCCCCAGCCCCAGGGATGATTCGGATCTTCTCCCCATTCTATTTCAATTGTCTCGTCAGCGTAAATATCACCGGTGGAGGGAGAACTAATGTTAAGATGGGGGGGGTCGCGCTCTATTCTTTCAATTTCACCGTCATCACCGTCACCAGAAGCATAAGCAGTTCCGTCTGTGCTCCCACCAACATATCCACTACCTCCGTCTCCACCATCCACTGAAAGATTGGCGTCAAAACTTTTATCAGCATAACGCTTAAAAATTAATCCACCACTGCCACCTCCACCTCCACCCACAACTGCCCGATTATAATATTCTCCATCACTACCATCTCCCCCGTCAGCAATAAGATCAGCTCCGCCAGAAGAGTTTATATATCCAGCTTCAAGCCAGAGTGACCCACCAGCTCCTCCGCCGGCTCCGCCTCCTCCACCAGCGGCGTCTGGAGCAACTCCATCTCCAGCGGAGACATTTATTTCTGAGCCCCAATCGAGTTCAATTTCCGGCGCTATAAACTGAACAGCCGGTCCTCCATATCCCCCCCGAGAAGGATCATGCGAACCACCATCAGCATCCAGGGCAGGTGCACTACCCCCACCTCCCCCTTCCACAACGTTAAGTTCACCAGAATTATTAGTCTGACCAACTCCACCGGCTACGTATCCTTCATTATCTTCTGTAACTCCTGCGCCTCCACCACCACTAATGCTTGCCGCTGGTGCCCGGCTGACCCCGCCGGCTCCTCCAGATGCCGAAATATATACATACGTCATTGCGACACTTGCAGAATAATCCCCCCGTTCTCCCCCGTCATTCCAATCATTACCGTCTTCCCCTTCGGTTGCATACCAGTCGGAACTCATTGTCCGGCTAATAGTCACATAATGATCATTATCAAAGCCGCCCGCTTTGCCAGTTGCATAATGATCTCCCCAATTCGGATGGCGGGTTAATTCTCCCTGGACATGTATATAATCCTCAGCCTCGACAGTCAGGTTCCCATTTATATATACCTCACAGTCGGGAATGGTGAAGCTGGAAACCTCGTAAAGACCTGAATAAAAACCGCCACAGCTTGCTTCGTAATCTTCTGCAGACAGGGGGGACGAAAAAATTAAGAAAAATAATAAAGGAAAGATAAGGTAGGCAAAAATTTTGACACAACAATCCCCGGGGTTGAACTGACCGGAAAGCGCCCGTTTATTCATATAAAGAACCACAACACTTAAAAAATTGAAACATTATTGTAATATTACCAGGAAAAACATCGCGGATGCTTTCAACGCCTCAGTCTCTTCCAGTTGACCATGTTGCTCCGCAAGCCAGGCAAATAAAAAAGTGAGCGGAGGATTATAGTCGCCTTCAAAATATTTTGGTATGGTCACTTCATTAAAATTAATTTTCGCCAGAAGTTCCTCAAGCTGTTCCATAAGCGAGTCTTCACGTTCGATAATATTCATCGCTTGCTTACGAACTTCATCGTCCCCCCACCATTTACCAGATACTTCACCCTCAATCCCGGCCAAAACTTCGGCCGCCTGTTGCTTCTCCCCCCTGTGATTTTTGATAGCAGCCCGGTAAAGCTTAGACCAGCGCTCTAATTCTCCCGCAGCTTCTTCGATTTCGTTAAAAGACTCAAGTGCCACTTCTTCATTTTCAATCAGCATATTTATAATCCCACTAACAAAACTCAGGTTTCCCTTCTCTGCCGGCTCAAGCTCATTTGATTCAAGAAGCTGAGATTGAAACCGTTCAAAATTTTGCTTTGCCGTTTTAAATTCCCCGAGAGCGATATTTACTTTAACAATGCTAACTTTTATATCAGCGTAATTTTTAGTTTCTAAATCCTCCAGGTTATATCCATCAACCTTCTCTAAAAATCTTTCTAAGTCTGGCTCTTCCCAGTTTTCAATAATTTCTTGCTCTAACGGTTTTATCCGCTCCCTAATCTGCTGATAGAGTGGGTCCGCCGGTTCTTCTTGCAGTCGGTCCTCGGACCTTGTTGCCACAGCTTCTTCCTGCTCAATCTCCTCGTCTTTCACGAAATCAGGACTATCGGCAGTTTTCATAGCTTCTTCCGCTTCCCCTTCAGGGGTGTCTCCCCGAAGAACCTGTCCCGGGGAATCGATTTCAGTTACTGGCCGCCGTTCGGGCCTCTCCCGGCGAGAAATTGGCAGGTAATCCAACAAGTTTTCAGGGGAAACTAAAAGTTCCAGGGGTTCAGCGTCGTAAGTGTTGCCTTTTTTGTCACTAAATTGAATCGTTAAATTCCGCTTGATTTCTTCTTCAACTCCGGCTCCTACCTCATTTTTAATTTGACGAATAAATTCCGGTTTATCTGCAAGATCCAGTTCCCTTTCTAAATTGCCGTTTAGTTCTTCTATTTGCTTTAGCTCTAACTCGCCAAAGTAAATCCGCGCTTCCTGAAAATCATCAGTCTCTAATTCAACTTCCAGTCGGATAATATTATCTTCTATAACCTGCCCTGCCTCCGGAGCCCGGACAGTAACTTTATTAAAATACGGGTTCCGTGCCTCTATCACTGTTCTTCCCTTACGTATACCTTCGGCTGGTGCACCCGGACGAACTGGCGCGGTTTCCGCTGCCTCGGATCTTTCCCTGGCCGGCGTTTGCATTTCTTTTAGCTGCCAGGAAACTTCAAAATCCTGTCTTTCTTCATCAAAACTGAAATTCAACCCACGAATCTGCAACCGCTCTATCTGTCGTGGAGTAACTCTATCAGCAATAGTTCTTCCCTCGACATTTATTTGAAACCGGGCGTAACGGGGCGCTTTTTCAAATTCCTCGGGAAAACCCTGCCTAAAAAGCGTATCGCCGGCAGAAACATCTCTGACAACTAATACGCTAAAGGAAAGCAGTAGAATAATTATAAATGCTGCGCATACCACTATTTTATTTAGTTTCATAAAAGCTTCACCTCACCCTTTTTTACCTCGGAGGTTGAAAGTTGGGGAAAGAAATCTGGAAAAATTGGGGGCTTCCAAGAAACCGATAGTGCTGAAAAACTGTGTGAAGACAGAATCGAGGTCGTGCGGAGATAAAAGAGAAAGCTTACTCCAATACTAAAACTTAGTGAAGATATAAACAGTTTGCTTATAAAATACAACGCAAATGTTCGGACCCGTTTAAAAAAAGAGAAAAACAGTAAGCATACCGTTTTTGTAGGAATAGAGTACAAAAAAATGGAAATTGATAAGTCAAGATTTACCTTGGCAGGTAAATTTATCAAATTATAACCTCCGGGAGATATCAAACGACTTGTGATGTAATCATAAAGACAAAATAGTAATTAAATAACACTTAACACAGAGTCGTTCTAAACCTATATCCGCTTTTGCCTCCCGACCCATTCCTATCAATACCACCAGATAACTTAGGCAGTAATTTTCTTCACATAGAAGTGTAGTAGATAACTGTGCATTTTTCAACATATTTTTTCACTTTGCAACCATATTTTCGTAAAATAAAACAAATTAAGAGGTGCAGTACAGGTGGAACAAAGCGAGAGGACGACTTAGAGGTGAAGATCGCTTTTAGATCAAGACCATAAACCTTGTTGCGAGATACGTGTTACGTGTCGCGGGTTGAAAAACCGTGTCCACAAACATGGAGTGCAGGTCGGGGGGAGTTCTCGAAGAGGCGAGCATGCGAACAGGCGAAAGTGCGTATAGATCCAGTTCGTTTAGTACATAAAAAAGCGACGAGCCCCGTTTGGGGCTCGCCGCTTTTGTCCGGCCTCCGGGATTCTGGTTTGTTCGGTTAAAAGATGCTCGTCACCGAATCCCAGGCACTTTCTGCTGTGTCGGTAACTGAATCCCAAGCACTGCCTGCGGTTTCAGCAACCGTGTCGAAAGCACCGCTAAAGTCAAGGCTACCGGCGGTTTCAAACTCAGCACCTACACCAACGTAGGCACCGCCACCGACGTCCCAGCTGATACCGTCCCAGCCAATTTGGACGTCAAAGGTACCGCTGGCACCAAGTCCAACACCGGCTCTACCTGTGGCTCCAACCTCACCGGTTACGCCACCAGCAGAGACACCAGTGCTAACTTCACCTTCGGCTCGTGCGCCAACAAAGGCTTCACCCTCGGCGCGAGCACCAATCGCCTGACCATCGATAACACCGGCCATTACTTCACCTTCGGCAGAAGCACCGGCTTCGGCAGATACTTCACCTTCTGCCCAAGCTTCTACATCATGTCCAGCGATCTGTTCTTCACGGCGAATTTCACCTTCGGCTGAAGCTTCCACGGTAGCGGAAATTTCACCAGAAGCACGCGCACCATAAACTTCGTGGTGCTCACCACCATCAGTGTAACCAGTTCGACCAAGTTCAGCCTCATAGGAACCTTCGACTCCAGCCGAGGCCTCGGCGGAACCTGAGTAATCAAAACCGGCAGCTTCGCCTTCAATTTCACCTTCCCAGCTTAGAAGTTCCTTTTCAAAGGAATCTTCGGCCAGGGTCATCAGCGTATAATCGTCAACCGGGCCATCAGCACCATCCGTCAGCTCTCCACCGGATGATGCAAAATCCCAGTCAGTTTCCCAGTCAAGTTCACCTGAGTGTTCGAACAGACCGGTAATTTCGCCTCCGGAAAGAGCTGTCTGAACATTACTGAGCATTTCGTCACCAATATCGTAACGTTCGCCCAGTTCTCCGGCAGTTTCAACAAGAACGTCTTCTATCAGCTCCTGGTTCTGAAGCATTGCTTCTTCCATGTCGCCACTTTCAAGAAGCTCTCCAGCGACTCCACCGGTAGCTTCAACGGCTTGCTGGAGAAGAGCAGCTTCGTCATCACCAAGGTCAGCGTTACGAATTACAGTTTGAGTTATGCGCTCGGCAGCGTCGGCAATATTATCCGACTCGTCCTGAAGCGCCTGGCCAAAATCACCAGTCTCCTGGTAGGCTGCAATAATGTCATCAGCCGTTTGCACGGTCTGGCCAACAGTTGTCTGGCTGTAACCATCAAGACCGGCATGTTCTGCCAGGGCTCTAGCACTGCGATCAACAGTGCGGACAACACCTGTTCGATTAGCTTCTAAAGCTTCACTAACTGAATGTCCCTGCGCGACAGCAGAACCAATTTCAATCGTAGCTCTAATGCCGGCGTCAGCAGCCATTCCCTGCTGGTTGGTGCCTTCCAGATTATCTACAACCTGGCGACCAAGTCGTCCAGCAGCTATACCAATGTCCGTAGAGACATGGTGAATAGCGTCAGCCGGGGACTCGCCATCTGCAATTTCAGCTCCGGCCCGAGCCAGAGCACGACCACCGTATCCAAGGGAAGACGCGAGATCTTCATCCACACCAAGGCTTTCGGCAGACTCAGCAACTGTCTCTCGCATGAGCCAACCAAGGCTGTTCGCGTTATCTATGTAAGCTTCAACGGGGTCATCACCTTCAAGAAGTGTCTCCGCCAGTTCAACAGCATTTCCTCCTACGGTTTCAGCAATGTTGTTAGCGTCAGACTCGCTAATTCCCTTCTGGAGAGCCAGAGCTCTAATACCTGAACTGAGAGCCTCGGCAAACTCGTCGGAATACTCCAGAATAGCTTCATCAACATCCTGATCACCTTCAGCAATCTGCTGCACCGTGTTTGCAAGGTCTAACGCGTTGTCACGGAACAGATCTTCAAGGTCTTCACTAACTTCACTGGTTATTTCATCGGAAAGTTCGGAAGCGTATACCTCAGCTTCTTGCGCAACATCCTGGTTCAACTGAGCAATCTCGTTCATTCGGTCCTGAACTTCCTGCTGAAGCTCTTCGCTTGCCGCATCCAGAGCGTCAGCCCTCTGCTCAGAAGTTTCTTCGTCCTCAGCGGCTTCATCCAGACGTTCTTCAACTTCTTCTTCTCTCTCGGCCGTGGCTGCTTCGGCGTCCTCATCGTCCACGGGCATCTCGCCAATTTCCAACTGTTCCTCGTTGTTTTCAAGAGTTGCATCTCCAATACCGCTTACTTCTGTCAACTCATCTACGGAGGCAAAACCACCGTTAGCTTCACGATACTCAATAATACTCTCCGCTGTTGCTTCTCCAATCCCAGAAAGCTGTTCGAGCTGAGCCTGATTGGCGTTGTTCAGGTCAACCAGACCTTCACCCTCATCAATAGAAGAAACCATAATGTTGTCTAAGTTGTTTTCAAGCGTGGCGGGACCAATACCGCTCACTTCAGTAAGCTCTTCAACGGATTCAAATCCGTCCATTTCTTCACGATACTCAACAATGTTTTCAGCGTAAGCCTCGCCTACTCCATCCAGACGGGTAAGCTCTTCAACTGAGGCGTGATTGATATCTACATCAAGTTCACCTGCTTCAAAATCATCGCTTTCTTCATACAGATCATCGCGAATGTATCCAAGACTGGATTCAATATCTTCATCAGCCTGGATTGTCACTACTACGTCCTCTAACGTATGCGAGGGAACGTCAAGCCCATGGTCATCGTATACCGATGTAACTGTTCGGGCCAGCGTCTCCTCTTCAATAAGACGCATAGCGTTTTCAAAATCACCAGCCGCTAGAATTTCTGCTGCTTCGTCAATCGTAGCACCACTTACCTCTAGACCAGCTGATGCTGCCTCTTGGGCCAGAAGTTCTTCGTGAGACTCGTAAGCATGCGCCGGCTGCGTCATAATAGCCGTAAAAGGCTGCAGCACAAACATGAACATCGCAAGCACCATGAAGCTCACGATCGACTTCTTCACCCTTTCTGATCTTAATAACATCTCAAAAACCTCCTTAAAGTGATTAATTTTTCTTAAACTACACCAAATTCAATTCACCTATTAATAAAGCAGGTTCCGTTCCAGCACATATTCATTTCCTTCTATCAGGGCATATTTTCTTTTAATTCAGTTAACCAAAAAATCCTATATCGCTCTCAGAGCCTGCGTAAACGGTAGTAAGGACAATTTTCTAATAAATACCTTGAATGGCAGGAAAATTTTTAAAGCGTTAAATATAATTTATCTTCCACAGCTTTAAACAAAGATATTTGCAGGTTTGCAACAAATTTCTAATTTTTTTCTTTTTTTGCAACATTGAGTTCGTTCCGAAAACATTCCTATCCTGCCAGAGGAAATACAACGGGGGTGAACTGGATCGGCGGAGAGGATTTAGGAAGGAGGCTTAATATTCAGAAAAAAGTCAGACACAAAGAAGCCGATGAGACAAATGCTCCTGAACTATTGATGATAAATCCTGAATTTCTCACAGTTAGTTGATATAATCGTGATATCTTACGGATTTGACTGCAATTTATTCTTAACAGGTGACTTCAGTGCCCATACGAACCGGAGTGGACGTGACCTCGATAAGCCGCGTGGAGGAGTTGCTCGATAAATACGGCGAGCACTTTAAGCAGCGGTTTTTTTCCCTGCCCGAGGTGGATTACGCTGAATCGAGGGCCGACACGGGCGCCTCTTACGCCGGTCTCTGGGCGGCAAAAGAGGCAGTTTTTAAAACGCTGGGCAAGGGGAAACGGTGGAACGATGTAATCATACATCACGAGGCCTCGGGCCGACCGCGGGTGGAAGTGACCGAACGGCTGATAAACGAACCCTATGTTCCGATTCCACCGGAGGCAGATTGGGACTGTTCTATTACCCACGACGGCGGTATTGCCGTGGCAACGGCCGCTTGTGTGTGGGGGGTGTAGCGCGGGGCGTATGGCGCGGGGCGCGGGGCGCAGAGCGCTTGGCGTCCACGTCAAGGTCGAACGCGGGGCGTATGGAGCGGGGCGCGGGGAGCTTGGCGCGGGGCGCAGAGTGCTGAGCGTAAAAAACCGCCGAGCGCGGGGCGTTAACGTCAAAATCCGGAATAGTTTTAAGTTCAGAAATCAAAGCCATGATCGTGAAACGATGTGATTAGAGAACAGATCAGGATTAAACAAAACTTTTTAGGGAGATCTCAAATGCAAGATAAGCCGTTTCGGTTTATGAAATTAGAGATTTGGGAAATGGCAATAAGCATAGGCGACAATCTATATGACATAGCTGAGAAACTTGAACAAAAGAAAAAGTATAAATTTGCCGAACAGCTCAACGGAGCATCCCTGTCCATATCAAACAATATCGCAGAAGGGGCTGGCTGTAGCAGTGACAGAGAATTCAGTCGCTTTTTAGGTATTGCCAGACGTTCTATTTTTGAAAACGTAAATATGCTTACAGTTTTCCATAGACGCGGATTAATAGACACTGATACATGTGATGAACTTATAGAAGAACTTGATCACTTATCACGACAAATTTCAAATTTTCAAAAAAGTTTGCGATAAGGATGAACTATAGTGGGGCGCGGGGTGCTGAGCGCGGAGCGCGGGGCGCAGAGCGCAGGGCGTTAACGTCAAGGTCAAGGTGGGGCGCTTGGCGCGGGGCGTATGGCGCGGGGCGCTTGGTGCTGGGCGCAGAGTGCTGGGCGTAAAAAATCGCAGGGCGCGGGGTGCTGAGCGCGGAGCGCGGGGCGCAGAGCGCAGGGCGTTAACGTCAAGTTCAAGCGCTTGACATCAACGTCAAGGTCAAAAGCGAAAACCAAATGAATCAAGAGCGAAAAGTAGTTTAAAACCGAGAAATGCAATTGAACTGGAGAGGTTGATGATGAGCGAAGATGGATATCTTAAGGCGAGGCAAGATGAGCAAGTGTTTTCACAGGGGTTTACGGGCTTGTCGCTCTGCGCCCGGCGCCCTGCTCCCCGCTTAAAAAAGGTGATATGAATGAGATTTACTACTGCTGAGCGGATGGCTAAGATAGACCGTGAAGCTATTGACGGTCATCAGATAGCAGAAGCAGCTCTGATGGAGACCGCGGGTCAATTAACCGCCCGCCACGCTCGCAACTGGTTTTTGGCCGAGGAGCGACGCGACGGCGTGGTTGTTCTCTGCGGTAAAGGACACAACGGTGCTGACGGCATGGTTGCCGCCCGCTGGTTGGCCAAATGGGGCTATCACCTGCACGTGGTACTCGTGGCTGACGAAGAAGAACTGAGTGAGATGGGCCAGAAACAGCTCGTCTCGCTACACAAGGATAAATCCATACAGGTGACCAAATACGAATCCGGCGAGGTTTTGCCCGGCGCCGACCTTTATATCGATGCTCTGCTGGGCACCGGACTAAACGGTGACCCCCGCGAACCGTATACTGAGATAATAGACCGGCTGAATCGCAAGCCTCAACCGGTGGTCAGCGTCGATATTCCAAGCGGCCTCTGCGGTGACTACCACATGCCCTACTCTCCCTGCGTCGATGCCGATTTAACCGTTACTTTTGGCTTACCAAAATTAGGTTCCCTGCTTGAACCGGGCTATACACGGGCGGGCAAGCTGGTTGTCCAGGAGTTAGGTTTTCCCGAAGAAACCTACCGCAAACTGGCCGGACCCTGTCACCTCATCACTCCTTTCGACGCTTTTGAGTTTTTACCGCAGCGGCGGGCGACCGACCACAAGGGGACCTCGGGACGCGTGATGCTGGTGGCTGGCAGTAAAAATTACCCGGGGGCGGCTTTTCTCACTGCTAATGCGGCCTCGCGTGCCGGCGCAGGTTTAGTAAGCATCATTGGACCGGAAAAGCTATCCGAAAACCAGACCGCCGGGGAACGTGACCTTATCTTTTCCGAAACACAGCAAGAGCTTTTAGAAGAAAAATTAGAAAGTGAAGATTTTCTCAACTTTTTAAACAAACAGCACGCCCTGATTATTGGTCCGGGTCTGGGACGGTCGCCAAAAAAGGCAAAACTACTGAAACAACTTCTCCCCCGTATCAGTCAACCGGCCGTTATCGACGCCGACGGTTTGAACAACCTCAAAGGGCAACTTGAGCTGCTCAAACAGCTCGACAGATCGGTATTGACACCGCATCCGGGCGAGCTGGCCCGACTGCTTGACCGCGGTATAAATTACGTGCTCAGCAAGCCGCTGGAGAGCGCCCAAAAACTGGTTGATTTAAGTGGCCAGACAGTGGTGCTAAAAACCTCGCGGCCTATCGTTGTGCACCCCGACGAGAGCTACAGTATCAACGTCAGCGGCTCAGCGGCACTGGCCAAGGCGGGCAGCGGTGACGTTTTGAGCGGTTTCATTGGTGCATTACTTGGTGCAGGTCTCAATCCCGGGCCAGCGGCAACCCTGGCCTGCTACCTGCACGGAGCCGCCGGACGCCACGCTGCCAGCAAATCAACCGAGCTGGCCGTGCGAGCAGAAGACGTTATCAACGGGCTGCCGGCGGTGCTTAAAAAACTGCATACGGGACAGATGCCCGACTGGTTTCCAATTCAGTTTGAATCCCACTCCCCGGAGACTCTACGTTGGCATCCGTTCGCGAGTTAACTGACCCCCGCCCACGTTCCTGCTGGGTCGAGGTGGACCTGGAGGCCCTGGAACACAACTGCCGCGAAATGCAAAAGCAGATCCCGACCGGGGGAGAAATGCTGGCGGTTGTAAAAGCCGAAGCCTACGGCCACGGCGCCGCTATGGTCAGCCGGACGCTGAGTAAACTTGGTGTTAGTTATTTTGGTGTGGCGACGCTCGAAGAGGCATTAAAACTACGGGAGTTCGGAATTGACGACCGCCTGCTGATTATGGGTCATACGACGACATTTAACGCCGAAGAGATGGTCCGGGCGGATTTAACTCCGATGATCTTTTCCTACCGGATGCTAAATGCACTTAACGAAGCCGGAGAAAAATTGAACCGGAAAGCAAACATCCATCTAAAAATTGACACGGGAATGGGCCGGCTGGGATTACGACCGGAAGCGGTGGAAGACTATATTGGCGAACTGAAGAAAAGAGCTCATGTTAACCTTGAGGGAGTGGCTACACACTTCGCCTGCGCCGGTGAGGACGAGAGCTACACTGAGCAACAACGCAAAGAATTTTTACAGGTTAAAAAAATCATTGAAGCGACGGGAGTTGAACCCTATTACTGGCACAGCAGCAACTCGGCGGCAATACTCTCTGACAACCTCGTATGTGAAGAGGATAACCTCTTTCGCCCCGGGATAACGCTCTATGGCTACCCACCCAACGATAAAGTTAAAATACCGGATTTGAAGCCGGTTATGTCACTTAAAAGTATGCTGGCCGACTACAAGAAACTGCCGGCCGGTGTGGGCATAAGTTATGGCCGAACCTTCACGCCGGAAGAGCCGACGTATATTGGCGTAATCCCACTGGGCTATGCGGACGGCTATCCGCGCGAATACAGCGACCTGGCTTACGTTTTAAAAGGTGGCCAAAGGAAACCGGTCCGGGGCCGGGTCTGTATGGATATGACTGTGATTGAATTGGATGAGGACGACGATCCTGAGGAGCCGGTAACGCTACTTGGCGCCGAAGGTGGGGAAGAGCTCTGGGCCGGCAAACTGGCCGAATGGAGCGATACTATAACCTACGAAGTCCTCTCGCGGTTGAGCCGGCGACTGCCGCGAGTCTACCGGCAGAAGGGGGAGCTGGTGGCGATCAAGACGGAGCGGAAGGTGCATTTGTTGTAGCATGCTGAAAGAGCCTCGGGGGTTGGCAGTTTGACAGTGGAAAGAGAGACCGTGTGATGGAGAGACGTTTTTTGCGTTTTTGACGCGGCGAACATTTATTTCGGAAGGAGAAGCAAAATGAACAGACGAACAAAAACATGGCTGATTATTGGAGTCGACATCATGCTCGTTTTAGCCGTGTACATGTTGTATGTCTACCATCTGCAGCCTCTTCTGGAAAGACCGACCGGACCGGTGGAAATGACCACGAGACA
>SL_8KL_010_SEDDRAFT_10002847_pt1 | contig 14451 bp, 14 predicted proteins | sample SodLakKL_010_SED_4_FD_11160 | JGI IMG/M metagenome (IMG submission 11160) | reverse complement strand
TCTCTGACGAGATCAGCCAATGATCTTTCTCCATTAGCCCATTTATCAAAATTTTTTTGGCTTATCAAATTTACATACCGGTGTAATTTTTCTCTTTCGTCTGACATAGTGTCTTACATTAAGTTTGAAAGTATTTAATTTTTTCGTTCATTTTACGATGCTCTAAATAACGCTCTTGAATCTCGATATCTTATCCTTTTCTGATTTCTGGATTTGAATAATATCATTTTCTATAGGAAGAAATAACTACGTCCTTATTTTTATTTATCTAAATTATACACTTATTTTACCGTCAGACACATCCATATTTTCTGCTATTTTAACATCGATTATTTACGTCAACAAATATTTAAAGTTTCTAAGCAGTTATATACACCTTATAATCTTATGTTTAAAATAAAAAACAAACAAAAATAGAGGAGCGAAGTCGTCACCAATAGATACTATCAGTGGCCATCGATATTTAGTGGGCCCAGAGAGATTCGAACTCTCGACCTCCCGGTTATCAGCCGGACGCTATAACCAACCTAAGCCATGGGCCCTGAATTGAACCATGTGGGTTTCAACTTATGGAGAAGGGGTAAATAAAATTTACTTACCAGAGTTGAACTGAAACTCAGAGATATTTTCCAAGACGCTGGATATCCTCTTTCATCGTATCTTTTAGACCTGGGTTGTAAAGTCCAGCTGCGGGATGATACATGGGTATCATTTCAACCCCGTGATACTCGAATATTTTTCCATGGATTTTCTTCATCCCGGTTTTACCTATAAGTGTCTCTGTTGCGTGATTTCCTAATGTCGCTATCACGTCTGGTTCAATAAGTTCTATCTGTTTTTCAAGATAAGGATTACACGTCTTTATCTCGTCCTTCCTTGGATCCCTATTATCTGGGGGTCTACATTTAACGATGTTAGTGATGAAAACATCGTCTCTATTTAGATCCGCATCACCCAATAACTCTTCGAGGAGTTCACCAGCCCTCCCAACGAAAGGTCTGCCCTCGAGGTCTTCATTCTTCCCCGGAGCTTCTCCTATCAGCATTATATCGGAATCCTTTTTTCCTTCGCCCGGTACCGCGTTCCTGCGATCCTCATGTAACCTGCATTTGGTACAGACTTTGATCTTCTCGGCTAAAAGAGTCAGTTCGTCAGATAACTGCATCTGTTCAGTTATATTTACACCTCTACTTCCACATCGACATCGATCCCGTTCCTTATGCTTTGTGTCACGACGCAGTAATCTTCGAATATCTCTTTACACTTCTCAAGCTTTTGTTCATCAGCGCTGTCTACTTCAGGTCTAATCGTTGCCTCCAATCCTGTCACTCTCAATCGACCATCCACTCTCTCTATAGTCCCGGTCACGCTTCCGCTAAGAGATTCTAGTTCTACTCTTTTTTTCTTCATACAGAAGATCAAGCTCGCCATCAGGCAGTTCAATGAAGAAGCAGCTAATAATCTGCTGGGATTTGGACCGGTTTCATCTCCACCCGCTTCTTCAGTTTCATCAGTCATCAGCTCTCCCATCGACTCTTTGTCAAACTCAACTCTAAATCGGTAATCCTCGAGTCTTTCGATATCGATTGTGAATTCATTTTTATCTTTATCATCGCTCATGATCTCAAAAACTTTGAAGAGATTGATAACTTTTTGCCTAGCTAACTCGTCTTTTCTCTTATTACCTCTCTCATCTCCTCTACGTATTTTTTCCTATCCTCAGGGGGATGATAGAAATTTCTTCCTTCCTCATACATGCATATCAAGCATTCATCCACATCGAACAGTGTGGTACTGAAATATTTCTCGCCGCCGTCGGGAAGAAGCGTTACTATCTTTCCCTCCTGGAGTTCGGAGGCTACCTGCTGAGAGATGTGTACGGCTGCCCCGGAACTCATACCCACAAAAAGCCCCTCCTTTATAGCGAGTTCTCGAGCAGTACAGAAAGCGTCCTCGTCATCTATCTTTCTCACTTCATCCAATCGTTCTGGGTCATATATACCTGGAACGATATCTTCTTCCATATTTTTTAAGCCCTGTATCTCGTAATCTTTTTTTGGCTCCACCCCTATTATCTTGATATCATCATCGTACTCTTTCAATCTTTTAGAGACGCCCATCAAGGTCCCAGTCGTACCCATACCCGCGACGAAATGTGTTAGGTCCCCATCCATATCATCTATTATCTCTTTACCAGTGGTCTCATAATGTGCCTTGATGTTTGCCAAATTACTGAACTGATCCGGTCGCCAGAAATTTTCTTTCTCCGCCGCCAATTCTTCAGCTCTCTTGATCGCTCCATCGGTACCTTCTTCCTCCGGAGTGAATTCGATCTCGGCTCCTAGAGCTGTTAACATCCTCATCCTTTCTACACTAACACCTCTCGACATGGTGAGATGAAGATGATAGTCTTTTACAGCGCAGACCATCGCTAGACCGAGACCAGTATTACCGCTGGTAGCTTCGACTATGACCGTATCATCATCTATCTTACCCTGGCGCTCAGCTTCTTCTATCATAGATAGAGCGATCCTGTCTTTCACTGAACCCATCGGGTTCAGCTTTTCCAGCTTGGCATAGATAGGAACATCAGGATCGGGATTGATATTTTCCAGCTTGACCATGGGTGTCTCTCCTACCAATTGTAGAACGTTTTCTACTCTCATGTTCGATAGATAGGATATAACTCCGTTTTAATCTTTAGGGAAAACAACCGTAGGTTTTTTGACCATGAAGATATACACCTTCCTGATGTACGATCTCTTTCCATACAGCCCACGGGAGAATCAGGAAGAAATAATGGACGAGATAGGGGATTGCCTTCAAAGAGGCAAGTCCTTAGTTTATCAAGCCGCTACCGGTTCAGGCAAAACGGTCTGTACTTTGACATCCGCTCTTGAATACGCAAACAAAGAAAGTAAGAAAATATTGTACTTGACCAGAACGAACAGCCAGCAGAGACAGGTACTTCTCGAACTGCGAGAGATCGGAGGCTTTTATGGTCTAGGACTCCAGGGCAGGAACAATACCTGTTTGCTGGCTCAAGAGAACGAGGAGTTGAAGGAAGGGGATGCGGAAGAATTATCCAAATTCTGCAGCGATAGAAAGAAAGAAGTCCGAACTGCTATAGAGAACGAGAAAAAACCGACAGCCTGTCCTTATTATGCAGGCCTTCTTCAGGCCGACCTTGATGAGATACAAAGCTCATTTGAAAAGAAGATCCCCACCGTAGATGAAACTATGGATCTCTGCAAAGAACGAAAGATATGTCCCTACGAGTTGACGAAGGCACTAATACCCGATGCGACCGTCGTCACAGCGCCTTACATCTATTTTTTTGTTCCTTTCATAAGGAAACAACTCAAAGATTGGATGAATGTAGAACTTTCAGACCTTATCGTCATAATTGACGAGGCCCACAACCTTCCCGACTACGCCAGGGAACTTTCATCCTCCGAGATCACAAAGATAACACTCGAAAGAGCGAAGGACGAAAGTCACGAGTTCGGAGACCCTATCCTTCAGACCGACGACACCCTCTCAAGCTTTTGTGATATGTTTGAGCACATCCTTTTGGATACAGTAGATGAGTTCGTCGTTGATGAAGACGGCCTCATACCGCCGAGTGAGGTGCGAACAGAGCTTCTTCACACATTAGGCATGAACACCAACCAGTTAAAGGGTATCATCAAAGACTTGAAGGTGCAGGGGGAGATCGTGCAGGAAAAAAGGAGAGAAGAAAAAAAACTTCCTCGATCATATATCAACTCCTTCGCTTCCTTCCTCTCTTTCTGGATGTCGATAGAGAGGGAGGATTACATCAAACTGGTCAATGGAGGCGAAAATCCGAGTTTGGAAGCCTTTTGTTTGGATCCGAGCAACGTCACTTCGGTACTAAATTTCTGCCATTCTAGTATCCATCAATCTGCCACTCTCGAACCCCTTGATGAGTACCGTGATTCTATCGGACTTCCTTACGACGCTGAAAAAGAGATTTATCCGAGTCCCTTTCCGGAAGAGAACAGGGCCCTTTTTTATCTAGATGGTATTACTACCCGCCATGAGGATATGCAGAGAGAAGACGGTATGAAGGATAAGTTGAGGGAAGAGTTGAACACTATTTTGAGTATGGTCGACAGGAATACGGTTGTCTTCTTCCCCAGTTACCGTTTGATGGAAGATATAACCAAACCGATAGAACTAGAGGGAAAGAATTTTTTCATCGAAAAACAGGGGATGGAACAAAGCGAGCTTATGGGGATGGTGAACGAGTTCAAAAAACAAGGAGGAGTTTTATTTTCTGTTATAGGTGGTAGAATAAGCGAAGGTATGGACTTCCCCGGTAAACAACTGGAAGTTGCAGCAGTGGTTGGTATTCCCTACCCAAAACCGACAGCAAGGCAGAAAGGACTAAAACACTACTATGACATGAAGTTCAACAAAGGCTGGGAATATACGGTGAAAGCTCCTGCGGTAAGAAAGATCTTACAGGCCACGGGCAGACTAGTCAGAAGTGAAAACGATTTTGGTGTTTCTGTCATCTTGGATGAAAGAGCGATCCACTTCAAAAAATATCTTGAAGATCCGACACTGGTAGAAGACGTCGAAAAAGAGATAAAAGAATTTTTCGAACAAAGGGAAGAAACTTTATAAGAAACTTCATCTCACTTGATGATATGCACAAAACCACCCACATGGATATGGAAAAGAACATCCTTGAAGAGAACGAAAGGATCGCAGAAAAGAACCAAAAGATGTTTGAAGAAAAAGGCGTCAGAGCTTTCAATATCCTTGGAGCGATAGGTTCTGGCAAGACTTCATTGATAGAGAGGTTGCGAGAGGGTATGGGCGAAAGAGTCGGCGCTGTAGCGGGAGACCTGAATGGAAAAGACGATTATGAGAGATTTAAGAAGAAGGATATGCCCGCGGTCGCGATAAACACTGGGAAGGACTGTCACCTAGATGCTCATTATGTCAGTCATGGCTTAGAGGACATAGAATTGGATGATCTAGATTTTCTTTTCATAGAGAACGTTGGCAATCTTATCTGTCCTGTAGATTTTCCCTTAGGTACCGAAGCAGATGTGGTCGTTGTCTCTGTCACTGAAGGAGATGACATGATAAGGAAACATCCTTTGATATTTTCCAGATCCGATCTGACCGTCCTCAACAAAATTGATCTAGCTGAAGCTATGGACGTCGATATCGATACCATCGAAGAAGACCATGGGGAGGTAAATCCACACGGAACGCTGATCAAAACGAATGCGAAGAAGGGGAAGGGCATTGAAAAGGTCGCCGAGTTTTTAGACCTGCCTTACTCTCGATGACCTTCTACTAGTCTACAAGATCTGCCAAAATAGGAGCCACTGATACTTCGCTCTTTTTTTGTTCTATCGTATCCGTGCAGAACACCGAATCGCATACAGATCCTAGTTTTTCTTCAGCATCTCCGGCAAAAAGACCGTGGGTACACCCGGCGTGGACTTCTTCCGCTCCAGAAGCTTTCAATTGTTTTGCCGCCTCCGTCATGGTACCCCCTGTAGAGATTATATCGTCTAGTATAACAACGGATTTGTCCTGTACGTCTATATTTTTCGGTTTTATCTCAACCGTGTTGGCGTCTATACGGGTTTTCTCTAAATGATCACATTCAAGACCGACTTCTATCGCGGCTTTTTTCACCATGTCTTTAGCCCCGATGTCCGGAGCGATCAACAGGTCTGGATTTTTTTCTTCAACGGAATGTTCAGCTAGACTTGACATCGCGGAGAGGTTCTCTGCTGGGATGTCGAAAAAATCAACTATCTCCTCCGAATGAAGGTCTACGCTGTAGAATTCGTCAGCTTCTATTGCTATCCTGCGGGCAAAACCCTTCGCGCTGACAGCTTCCCCCTTTTCAAATATCTGATCCTGCCTTCCGTACGAGTAGTAGGGAACGATGACTTTGATCGATCTAGCCCCGTTTTCTTTGAGTGCATTCTGGATCATGAACAACTCCAATAGATGCTGGTTAGGATGAGAGGTCTGAACTATAGTACAGTCTTCATCTTCAACGTCCTCCTCTATCTTCACGTATATCTCCCTATCCGGGAAAACTTTAGTTTGAACCTCCGTGGTTTTCACATCTACCAGGTCCGTGATTTTATCACAAAGTGATGGGGATGCGGGTCCTTTCACCAACATATCTCATCGATATCGAAATGACTTTTACCAATATATCTTTTTTGAGTGTGTCAATCTTTTCTCCGAAACCATTTTATAACTATCATACAGTACTAAACTAGATAATATGATGCCAGGTGGAGGAAACTCAAGACAGATGAAACGCATGATGAAGAAGATGGGACTCGAGAGCGACGAGTTAGACGCGAACAAAGTGATAATAGAGACGGACAAAAAGAAATTGGTCTTCGATAACCCTCAAGTCGTTGAGATGAACATGAAGGGACAGCGCATGTACCAGATAGTTGGGGAGCCTAGAGAAGAGGCACCAGAAGGCGAAGTTCTCATACCAGATGAAGATATCGAGATGGTCTCTGAAAGGGCTGGAGTCTCTAAAGAAGAGGCGGAAGAAGCTCTCAAAGAAGCCGATGGAGAACCAGCCGAGGCTATCATAAGTCTTCAATCCTGATCGAGAGAATAAACTTTGAACTATCAAACTGCTACAAAGTCACGTTTAACTGGCCTCAAACGGCCTCTTTCAATCTCTTTTTAACGAATTCTTTATCGAGTTGACTCAAAAACCTTCCGAGTCTCGGACCTTTGTTTTCGCCCAATAGGATCTTGTAGAACGACCGAAAGGCTTTACCTTTCGCTATATCGACCTCTTCCGCTGCAGAATGCACCAATTTGTGCAGAGAGTCCGAGTCCCAATCATGCTCTTCTAGCCTGCTTAGGTAAAGCTCTAAAAATCTCTTTTCTTTTTCGCTCAAATCAACGTCCGGTAGCTCTTTTTTCAGTGAGAATTTTACCATGTCCGGTGCGTAATTTTCAAGCCAATATTCTACCTTATCAGCTCTGTTTTTGAAGCGCTGGTAATCTTCAGACCTATCTTCTTCTATTTGCCCGGTTTTTTGAGCTATAGACCAGATCTTGTCCCGGTCTTCGTAGATCTGAACAAGATTGACAAGATGCCTGTAAGGTATTCGCTGTGGTTTCTTTGAAGGTACGCTTTCGACCTGTGATAACTCATAGGTCCTTTTCATCTCTTCGTCTTTTCCTTCAAAATAGGCTCGTTCACATTCATCATATCTGTCTACCAGATCAAGGAGACCAAGTTTTGGGTCGAAATCTATATGTGTGTTCGGTTTAGAGCGCATTATCAAAAATCTAACGACCTCCGGAGAGACCATCTCCAATATATCATCAGTTTTTATAAAAACACCCGAGGAAGATGACATAGGACCTTCTCCTTTGAGCTGGATCCATTCGTAGATCACCGGGTGAGGTGGGTCCCTATCAAATATCTCCTCGATTATCCTCTTCCCCGAGTCCCAAGAGCCACCGGAAGCGGCGTGGTCTTTACCAAAAGGTTCGCAGTCGATCCCGAGTATCCACCATCTTGCGGCCCAATCTAACCTCCAAGGCAGTTTACCGTCGTCACTTCTTATATCGGCTCTTCCCTCAAAACCACATCCACAAGAATACTTCACAAAAGGATCCTCAAAGTCCTGTACCGTGGTCTTACCTATCCGACCACACTCAGAACATATGGGACTGTAGGGAAACCAATCGTCGGGTAGCTCTCTCCCTGTAACGGTCTCGATGATCTCGGTAACCTCATCTTTATGTGCGATCACGATCCTAGTAGCTTCCCCATATTCTCCCGAAGCGTACATTTCATGAGCGTACTTCAACTCTATATCTGCCCCAAGCTCTTCTAAAGATTCGATAAAAGGTTCCATAAAGTGCTCGGCGTAGTTATCATGTTCACCACAAGTGCAGGGTATCTCCATAAGAGGTTTACCTATATGTTCTTCATAAGATCCGTCTAAAAACGGATAAAGTTTTCTCAATGGATCTATGGAATCTACTATCAGTATTAGGTCCCCTTTAGAAGCTCTAGCGATAGCTTCACCCGTTAGAACTTCCCTTATATGACCCATGTGGATGGGTCCAGAAGGTGCTTCACCGGTAGCAACCAGAGGATCTTCCGATCCTATCTCTTCTGTTTCCGCGTCAGCCCAATGCATCCTATGACCATCAACCGATCATCCGCGCCCTTATCAAAGACCGTAAAGGTACGCCGAGAACGTCGTCTCTGCCGTTCTTGTTCACTTTAACAACACACATTTTGATATTTGCCCCCTCTTCTTCTAGATCTTTAACAGCTCCTCTCATCGTCTCACCTGTATTTATAACGTCATCGACCACGACGATATTTTTTCCATCGATACCCGCATAGTTGGAAGCAAGCGTGCCTCCCCCTTGACCTCTGTTCTCGTGCGGCGGCCTATAGATCGCCAACTCTCTATCTAACTGCTCTGACACCAGCACGGCGGCAGGAATACCGTTGACCGCAATACCGACGATAGTTTCTATATCAGTGTCCATCCTTTCCATTTCTTCAAGTATGATATCAGAGAACAAACTTGCAGTTAGACCAATCCTTCTACCATAAACGCCTATAGATCTCCAACCTATCGTCACATCCATGGGTGGTTTTTCTTCTTTGATATCACGGGTCAAAAGCCAAGTGACGGTATCCGGTGAAACATTGAGCTCATCAGCTATCTCTTTCTCTTTGAGCCCTCTTTCCTTGAGCTTTTTAGCCTCATCTACTAACTTCTCTATTCCTTTCATCGTCTCACTCATACGTAAATCAGGCGATCATTATTTAATATTGTGGTGACACCTAAGATATCTCTATGTCCAACTCTTCCAACTTTTCTTCGGTGGGAACACCTTTATCGTTCCAGCCTCTCTCTTCGTAATAGTCTTTCAACATCTTTTCGATCTGTTCCTTGGTAAGTTTTTCTCCGCCGAGATCCTTTACTGGGGTTGGAGTAGAAAATTGCTCTGGGACGTGCAGCCTTTCTTTGATTTCGGGCCTCTGTTTCAATCCATATAATCGTTCAAGATTATAGGTCCGCTCACCGACCTTATAGGTCTCTTCAGCGGTGAGATCTAGACCTAGATATGCATTGACGAATTTACTCATGAACTCTGGAGAATACACGCTTCTACCGGTCAATTTGCACGAGCCTAGAGTATCGTGAAGTGTTACGTAATTCTCTCTCCAGGCGACATATTCTTTACCTTCGATAGATCTTCGATCTCTTTCCATCTTGACCCATTTTCCTTCATCATCAGTGGTGGAGCCTCCGCCGAGTTCTATGCCGTCGCAGTCGGAGCGTAGATGACATGCTCCTCTTGTAGAGGTGTAAAATCCCAAGCCCATGCCTTTCAAAGCTCGTGGGTCGTATGCGGGAGGGCTCAATCCGTTGACGTGGACCGCTATTTCTTCCCTACCGAACTCCTCACCGATCCTTTTAACACCTTCGGCTGCTATGTCGCCGAGTCCCTCTCTGTAAGCTGTTTTTCTAATGAGTTCTCTCACTTTCTCCCCGTCTCCAAAGGAGATGTCTTCGTCGACCTCGTTCTCTTCACTGAGTCTCATCAAGAATCCGATGGAGTTTCCGATACTCAGTGTGTCCATCCCCAGATCATCGCAAAGTTGGTTAGCTTTAGCTACGTCCTCTATATCACCTAATTCAAGGTTGGAACCTAAAGAAAATGAGGTCTCGTATTCTACGTCGACAATATCTTTGTAGACCTGACCACACCTGCACGGACATCTATGACATCCTTTACTCTCGCTGATATCGTCTTCCCAATGATAGCTGCTTAATTTGTCAGCTTCTTCGAAAGAACCGCTCTCCCAATACCGCGTAGGAAAAATGCCTAGTTCAGATGCCATACCTCCAAATTTCACGGTGCCGTGAGAACTGTAAGCATCGAAACTTTCTTTTCCTTCCCCATCTTCATCAGTAAATTCAGAAAAGGCTTGGCTCTTCAACTCATCTAACTTTTGGGGATCTGCAGGTTCTAAGTCCTTCCAACCGTTCACAACTATCCCTTTTAGATTCTTCCAGCCCATGACCGCTCCCAAACCGGTCCGGCCGACCTCCCTGCCATCTCCAGCGATGATAGCATATCTGACCAGATTTTCTCCTGCCGGTCCGATGACAGCGGCGGTTCCACCATGTCTCTTTTTTAATATCTCTTCAGTTCTTTTTGTACCGAGTCCTCCGAGCTCAGTAGCATCAACTACCTCGATTTTATCTTCTTCGATCAGAAGATAGCTTAACGCTTCAGATCTACCTTTTATAACAACAGCGTCGAATCCTGCTTTTTTTACCTCTTCCCCTAAAGAGCCTCCGAAGATCCCTTCTGCCATGATGCCGGTCAAAGGTGATTTCGAATAAAAACCGCACTTCTCCGTCATGGGTATCTTGCTCCCATTCAAGGCTCCGGGTACGAAGACCATTGGGTTCTCTTCAGAATAGGCTTCGGGTTTTCCTTCTGTCTCTTCATGAAGAAGTTTGATACCGAGGCCGTTCCCTCCTAGGTATTTTTTGATCATCTTTTTATCCAACTCTTCAACTTTAGTTTTCTTTTTTGATAGGTCAACTTTCAATATTTTGTTCCATGCTCCGGACATCTCGATACACCGATTTTTGAAAATAGATTAGAAGGATATAGTTTTAATCGTCGAGAAAAACGAGATAGTCCTTAACTTTAAATAGGTAGTGTTTACGTTCAGAATTCTATATGCCGAGATTTTCAGTAGTGCTCGTTGAACCGCAAACCGCTGGAAACGTAGGAGCTGTAGCTAGATTGATGGGTAATTTTGCATTAAAAAGGCTGTACTTGGTGAACCCGGTTCAGATAGATGATGAGGCAGAGAAAAGGGCGATGCATGCTGATGATATTTTAAATGAGGCTGAGATAATCGAAGATTACGAAGAACTAGTTCCCAACTTCGATATGGTAGTGGGAACCTCTGGAATCAACACGGAAAATGAGAAGAAGTTTTTGAGGAAAGCTGAGACACCTGAAGGACTGTCAAGATCTATCGGTGATTATGAGGGGAATATAGCTCTAGTTTTTGGGAGAGAGGATAAGGGTCTCAATAACGAAGAATTGATGAGATGCGATAGGCTCGTGAGGATCCCCGCGTCCGATGATTATCCTATCCTCAATCTCTCCCACGCTGTTTGTATAGTCCTTTACGAGATATTTAAGGATAAAAAAGGTGACATAGTCGGTAAAGAAGACAGATCCAGCGAAGAAAGTGAAAGAGAACGGCTCATCCGAACTTTTTCAGATATATTGGAAGAGATAAGGTTTCCAGAACACAAATACGAAAAGACCGAGGTCATGTTCAGAAGGATCCTGGGGAGAGCTTCTCTAACAAAATGGGAATACCACCGATTGATGGGCGTCTTTTCACAGATATTGAAAGAGATGGAGGAATAGTTTTAACTTTCTTCGTCCCCGATCCCGACCTTCTCTGCCATCAATCTTTTCAATTCTTCCCGATCTCGAGCTTCTAAACCGAAATATTCCTGAAACTTAGAACTGGTTCTCAAGGAATAAGTGCGTCCGTCTCTTTCCGATAAGATCAATCCTTTATCTTCCAAAGTATCCACATGATCATACGCTTTCTCTCCTACTTTTTTCTTGAGTTCACTCTGCTTTATAGGTTGATAGTAAGCTATGAGAGCGGCTGTTTTCAAAAGAGGCTTACTTATCTCCTCATCCATCATCTCCATACCGTATTTGTTGAATGTCGATTTCAGTTGCAAGGAAAACTTTCTGCCTATCTTGACGATCTCCAATGAGGTCTTTCTGTTCTGATACATCCTTCGAAGTTTTTTAACTCCCTGACGAACTTCACTCCTAGGTCTACCCACAGCCTCTTCGATCTCGGGAACGGTTAAGGGATGACTGGAGGAAAAAAGTACGGCCTCTACCACCTGTTCTATATCTTCTTCGTCCGCAAATTCATTTTCAGAAACGAGCTGTTCTTCGTCCTCGGATTCTTCAGTATCCTGCGAGACTTCTTTTTCGGCGTCTTCTGTCATATCCGTTTTAGAAAAATAATTTAAGATATATTAACTTACCGAAATGGTCGATCAACTCTCTTTCGTATNTGCTTATCTTTATCCAAAAATCCATATATCCCGATTTCTTTTGGACAAGTATGCCCGTAATATCGGTAAACTCAGATGAACTGTTGAAGCTCACGAAATCGAATGAGGTTATTTTGCTAGATGTACTGCCGAAAATAGGCATCGAGATAGAAAAAATTGAGGGCGATAAGTGGGAATTAGAGGTAGATCCGAACAGATGCGATCTCCTCTCCGTGGAAGGGATAGGCAGGGCGGTGAGAGGTTTCCTTGGTGATGAAACAGGGCTTCCCGATTATGAAATCAGCTCTTCTGACCTGGAGACCAATGTCGAACTCAGTGTCCAAGATGTGAGACCGTATATCGTCACAGCTGTGATCGAAGAGATCGATCTATCAAAATCTGTTCTAAAATCGATGATGGATCTGCAGGAAAAATTACATCTCACCCTTGGCAGGAACAGATCTAAAGTAGCTATAGGTGTGCATGATCTAGACCCTATAGAGCCGCCTCTAACTTACAAAGCAGTCAAGCCGGAAGAGATCAGTTTCATGCCGCTGGAGAAATCCATAGAGATGGATCTTCAGGAGATCTTGAAAAAACACGAGAAAGGAAAAGAGTTCGCCCACATATTGGAAGATGAAGAACGGTATCCAGTAATATTGGACTCCAAAGATGATGTTCTGTCTTTTCCCCCGGTGATAAACGGACAGATGACTCAAGTCACTCCGGAAACCGATTCGCTTTTCATCGATATGACCGGGACGGATATGAGAGTTTTGGAACAGACGCTGAATATCCTGTGTAGCATCTTTGCGGAAAGAGATGCGAAGTTGTATACAACCGAAGTGAAATACGGCAATAGAAATATAACATATCCAGACTTCACACCAGAGGAGATGGAGATCTCAACTTCAGAGTGTAATAATATTTTGGGCTTAGAAATCGAAAATGAAGATATCGTAGACATACTTCGAAGGATGAGATACTCTGCTGAAGAAAAAAATGATATCATCGAAGTAAAGATCCCAGCTTACCGCCACGATATCCTTCATCCATGGGACTTAATCGAGGACATAGCCATCGGCTTCGATTTCGACAATTTTGACGGGACCCTACCTGAAAAAGTCACCATAGGTGAATCTCTAGATGATTCAGATTTGAAAGATACGATTACAGAGCTTTTGATAGGTCATGGTTTCAATGAAGCGATGAACTATATCTTGAGCTCTCCAGAAAAAGAATTTAGATACATGAATATAGAAAGACAAGAAGAGATCGCAAGAGTAGAGAACCCAGTAAGTGAAGACAGTGTTTCGATGAGAAGCTGGCTTTTACCGGGCTTATTGGTCAATTTGAAGGATAATAAGACTCAGGGCTTGCCTCGTAAGTTTTTCGAGATCGGAGATGTAGTTTTGCCCGATCAACAGAGAACTAGATCTGCAGGTGTGATCCAAAGTTCTGACGTAGGATTCACCAAGATGAAGTCTATCCTCGACGGACTGCTCACCAATCTGGGTTTCGAGATGACGGTGGAGGCTGAAAAACACTCTTCTTTCATAGAGGGTAGATGTGCAGGTATATTCGCGGAAGGTAAAAAAATCGGATATTTTGGAGAGATCTCTCCTGAAGTTCTAGAGAATTTTAAATTGGAGAATCCCGTGGTAGGGTTCGAGATGGACCTAGAACTCATATATGAAATGAAAAGTGAAGATATCTGAATTACTGTAGGGGTAAGAGTTATTAATGATCCGCGGTCAAATCATTCAAAACATAATGCCGAGGTAGCTAAGTCCGGACCAAGGCGCCGGCCTTGAGAGCCGCCGAACAGGAAAAAGTCCATGCGGGCTTTTTCTTTACATCGGGGAGAGATCTCCGTTGGTTCAAGCAAGCCGGTGGTGCTCTGCACCTCAGGAGTTCGAATCTCCTCCTCGGCGCTAATATTTTTTACTTACTGGGTAGGGCATAGATGAGCGTAGAAGAAGCCGCTGACGTCGTGAGAGAGAAGTTAGATGTAGATGAGGAGGAGCTTTCGGAGATAGACGAAATGCTCTTGGTAAAGATTTAAAATGAATCCTTCGATAGAGGCTACTAGCAAGGATTTAAGGAAAAAGAGATGATTAGCAAATCGAAGCTCCGCTTTCGTGATCATCTGCCTGCGAAGGTCTATAGGAAGATACGGTATGTCCGGAGGATGGGAGTTCTTAACACGTTGAAATTCAAATTGGGGTTGAGTACTCCGCAGGAAGAATTTGTTATTAAGGAGGATCGGTAGAGGGGTGAAGTGGTCGGGAATATTCGGAGTGAATAAAAG
>SL_8KL_010_SEDDRAFT_10002844_pt1 | contig 14461 bp, 17 predicted proteins | sample SodLakKL_010_SED_4_FD_11160 | JGI IMG/M metagenome (IMG submission 11160) | reverse complement strand
CCGCATGCTGACCGAGGATTTCATGGTCGTGCAGATCAATCTGTTCGGCAACATTCCTGTCACCGATTTTGACGGCACCACACTGGATGAGCGCGACATGGCGCGTCGCTGGGGCATTGTGTTCACGCCAACGATGGTTTTCGCCCCCGAAGCCCTGCCCGAAACGGGCAGCCTGCGCGATGCGGCGGTCATGACCATGCCCGGCGCGTTCGAGCGCGGCACAACAAGGCTGATGCTGCAATGGGTGCTGGAAAAAGGTTATGAAGGCGATGAACATTTCCAGCATTATGTCGCCCGCATGCTGCAGGCCCGCACGGACTGACCTGAAAAACCGTTATATCTCTGTGCCATGCCAGAAAAAATCTGGCATGGTTTCCTGCGCTGGGGAATGTCCCCACAAAACAATATGCAAAAATTCGAATTTTCATTTGCAGCATGGGCCTACTGTGGTCTATTGTCGCAGAACGGTGAGCTTGGGAGAGCGCATCACCGTCTAACCGTCTGGGAGGGCTTTCATGACAAGACGATCACTTTCCGCAGCCTGTGCCGCCACGGCAGTGATTTGGGGCGGAGCAACTTTTGCCGATATCTCGCCGGCAGACATCGTCTGGGAAGATGAAGTCGCCATTCCGGCATCGCTGAACGGCGTTCCGGGCGACCCCGTTGCTGGCGCGGACGCCGTGTCCAGCCGCTCAGCTGGTAACTGCCTGTCCTGCCATGTAAACTCTGCAATGCCAGAGCATGACTTCCAAGGCAATATCGGTCCACCCCTTGACGGCGCGGGCGCGCGCTGGTCGGAAGCAGAGCTGCGCGGTATCATCGCCGATGCCAAGCGCATGTTCCCCGAAAGCATGATGCCCACATTTTACAACGATAACCCAGACGACTATATTCGTCCGGGCGAGGCATATACAGCCCGCGCCCATAATCCGGAAACCTTTTCCACGCTTCTGACTGCAGCACAGGTAGAAGATGTGGTCGCCTATCTGATGACGCTGACCGATTGGTAAGACTGTCATCAAGCAGCGGGACAGTTCCCCGAAGCACCAACCATGAGAGGACAATTCAATGCTGACAAGACGCGATACCATGGCAATGGGCCTTGGCGTAGCAGCTGTCGCAATGGTTCCCGGCGCAGCCAGCGCCTCGGCCGTTGACGATGCAATTTCCGCCTTCACCGGCGGCGCTGACGTATCCGAGGGCGGAGTGACCATCTCTGCACCCGAGATCGCAGAGAACGGCAACACTGTGCCAATCGCGGTAGAAGCGCCCGGCGCGACCGAGATTCTGATGATCGCGGCAGGCAACCCGACACCGGGCGTGGCCAAGTTCGGCTTTGGTGAGGGGGCCGCAACGTCGCGCGCTGCAACCCGCATCCGCCTTGGCGGCACGCAGGATGTCATCGCAATCGCCAAGATGAGCGATGGCAGCTTTGCACGCGGCGCTGTTGAAGTGAAGGTCACCATCGGCGGCTGCGGCGGCTAATATCCAGCCCGCTCCGCCCNTCTAACCCTTTTCAAGGAGACTAGACATGTCTGACGTCAGACCCCGCATCCGCCTTCCACGCTCTGCCAATGCCGGCGACGTGGTAGAGGTGAAGACCCTCATCAGCCACAATATGGAAACCGGCCTGCGCCGCGATGGTTCGGGCGACGCGATCCCGCGCCAGATTATCCATCGCTTTACCTGCGAATACGCAGGCAAGATGGTGCTGGACGTCGAGATGGAGCCTGCCATTTCGGCCAACCCCTACATGGAATTCGATGTTCAAGTCGATGAATCGGCTGACTTTGTCTTCACATGGTATGACGACGATGGCTCGGTTTACTCCGAAACCCAAAGTTTTGAAGTCAGCTGATACGCCAGGTCACAGCCAGTCTGGGAGGAGACACGCATGAAGACCATGACCAAGCTTTGGGCCACTGTGGCAATCTGTGGGGCAGTGTTCAGTAGCACTGCCTTTGCAGACCCGCATCCCGATGCTGAACTAATCATCGAGGGTGAATTGCATATTGCAACCCGCGCAGAGCCGCCTGAGCATCTGGGCGGCGTCTTGCCCGAGATTTACTCTGGCTGGCTGTTCCGCACGGATGAAACCCGTGAGTTGCAGATGGATGATTTCGACAATCCGGGCATGCTCTTTGCCGAACGTGGCGAAGACCGTTGGTATACCGCCGATGGGTCTGCAGAACAGTCTTGTGCGGATTGCCATGGTGATGTCGACTCTATGGCTGGCGTGCGCGCTGTCATGCCAAAGGTCAATGAAAACGGCGAATTGTGGTCGATGCAAAACTACATCAACAATTGCCGGACAGAACGCATGGGTGCAGAGGCCTGGGGCTGGAACAGTGATCCGATGAAAGACACGACAGCGCTTATTTCGCTTCAGTCACGCGGCATGCCCGTGGCCGTCAAGATCGACGAAGAAGCGGCAGAGTACTGGGAAAAAGGGCGTGAAATGTATTACACGCGCTTCGGCCAGTTGGAGCTGTCCTGCGCTAATTGTCACGAAGACAATTGGGGTCGGATGATCCGTGCCGACCACCTGTCACAGGGCATGTCGAACGGCTTTCCGACCTATCGCCTGAAAAACGCAGCCGTGATCCCGCTGCACCAGCGCTTTCGTGGTTGTATCCGCGACACGCGGGGTGAATCCTTCGCAGAAGGGTCGCAGGAGTTCCGCGAGTTGGAACTGTATGTGGCGTCACGCGGTCTTGGTCTGCCTATCGAAGGCATAGCTGTACGTCAGTAACGGAAACAGGGCGCGGGCATAGCCCGCGCCCACTCCGGGCCTGACGGTTTTTTCGGCTCAACAATATTCACACTTTCGCAGATTGGCATGTGGCGACCTCCTCCCCGCCATGTGTCAAACCATCCACAGGAGTAGCTCACATGATATCCCGGCGCGAATTTCTGCAAGCGTCCATCGCAGCCTCGGCGCTTTACGGCATCTCGGGCTTCGGCAACTGGTCGAAACTCTCTGCGCAACAAGCGCTGACTCAGGATGACCTGCTGCGTTTTGACACGTTCGGGAATGTCTCGTTGATTCATGTGACAGACATTCACGCCCATCTGAAACCCATCTGGTTCCGCGAACCCGAATGGAATATCGGCGTGGGCGACGTAACGGGCAAACCACCGCATGTGGTCGGCAAAGACTTCATCGAGATGTTCAACCTCACGCCCGGCTCGCCCGAAGCTTATGCGCTGACCTATGTGGATTTTGAAGCACTCGGGCGCACTTACGGGCGCATGGGCGGCATGGACCGTGTGGCGACCGTGGTGAACGCAATCCGCGCGGATCGGCCCGATGCCCTGTTGCTAGATGGTGGCGACACATGGCACGGTTCCATGACCAGCTACCTGACCAAGGGCCAAGACATGGTCAATGTCATGAACGCCCTCGGCGTCGAGGCGATGACTTCGCATTGGGAATGGACCTTCGGCCAAGACCGCGTGCGCGAAATCGTAGACGGCCTGCCCTTCCCATTCCTTGGTCAGAACATTTTTGACAACGAATGGAACGAGCCGTCGGAAGAGTTCGAGCCCTATACATGGTTCGAGCGCGGCGGCGTAAAGATTGCGGTCATCGGTCAGGCTTTCCCCTATATGCCGATTGCCAATCCGGGCTGGAAATTCCCTGATTTCAGCTTCGGCATCCGCGATGGCCGTATGCAGGAAATGGTTGATGAAGTGCGCGCCCAAGGTGCCGATCTGGTGGTCGTACTGTCGCATAACGGATTCGACGTGGACCGCCAGATGGCCAGCCGCGTCACGGGCATTGATGTCGTTCTGACCGGCCACACTCATGACGCGCTGCCAGAGCCGGTGATCGTGGGCGAAACGCTTCTGATCGCATCAGGCAGCCACGGCAAGTTTGTCACGCGCCTTGATCTGGATGTGCGCGACGGGCGCATGATGGGCTTCCGCCACAAGCTGATCCCGATCTTTTCGGATGTCATCACGCCGGATGCCGATATGGCCGCGCTGATCGACAACGAGCGCGCGCCCTACAAGGACCAACTGGAAGAAGTCATCGGCCACACAGACTCGCTTCTCTATCGGCGCGGCAATTTCAACGGCACTTGGGATGACCTGATCTGCGAAGCAATCATGGAAGAACGCGACACAGAAATCGCCATGTCGCCGGGCGTGCGCTGGGGCGCCAGCCTGCTGCCGGGCGATGCGATCACGCGCGAGGATATCCATTCCGTCACCTCGATGACTTACGGCGAATGCTACCGCACCGAGATGACCGGCGACTTCCTGAAGGTCGTGCTGGAAGATGTCGCCGATAACATCTTCAACCCTGACCCCTATTTCCAGCAAGGTGGCGACATGGTGCGCATTGGCGGGCTGGGCTACCGGGTTGATGTATCGGCACCCGTGAACCAGCGCATTTCCGATATGACGCTGCTCTCCACAGGCGAGGCGATTGACCCAGAACGCAACTATGTTGTGGGCGGCTGGGCCTCTGTTAACCCCGAAACCGAAGGCCCCCAGATTTGGGATATCGTCGAAAACCATATCCGTAAGATTGGCCGTGTGGCGCTGCAACCGAATACATCGGTGCAGGTCACTGGGCTTTGAGATCAACGAAGGGCGGGCCATTTGCCCCTGCCCCAAACCAGAGGAACCGACGTCATGACTGACATGCCAAATGACGCCGCCAAGACGCCAAGCCACGGCCCCTCCCGCCGCGATTTCCTGCGAACAGCAGGGTTGGCAGCCGGCGGCGCAGTGGTCGGAGCGGGCGCGAATGCCGCAAGCCCCGACCCGCTGATTACCGAAGTGCAGCCCTACGCCTCTTTCCTTGGCGAAGGGGTGGATGCCACGCCCTACGGTATGCCGATCCATTTCGAGGATCACGTCGTGCGCCGCAATGTGGAATGGCTGACCGCAGACCCCATCAGCTCGATCAACTTCACGCCCATTCATGCGCTCGATGGCACGATCACGCCACAAGGTTGCGCATTCGAGCGTCACCATTCCGGTGCAATCGAGATGAGCAAGGACGAATACCGGCTGATGATCACGGGCTTGGTCGAACGCCCGCTGGTCTTCACTTTCGGCGACCTGATGCGCCTGCCGCGCGTGACGCGGGTGCATTTTTGCGAATGCGCCGCCAATAGCGGTATGGAATGGGGTGGCGCGCAGTTGAACGGCGCGCAGTTCACGCATGGCATGATCCATAACATGGAATACACCGGCGTTACGCTGCGCACGCTTCTGGACGAAGCGGGCGTCAAGCCCGAAGGAAGCTGGATCTATGTCGAGGGCCATGACGCGTCATCGAATGGGCGCTCGATCCCGATGGAAAAGGCGCTGGATGACTGCATGATTGCGTTTTCCGCCAATGGCGAGGCGCTGCGCATGGAGCATGGCTATCCCGTGCGGCTGGTTGTGCCGGGCTGGGAAGGCAACCTCTGGGTCAAATGGCTGCGCCGCATTGGTGTGCATGACGGGCCCATGGAAAGCCGCGAGGAAACCTCGAAATACACCGACCTCATGCCCGATGGTCGCGCGCGCAAATGGACATGGGCCATGCATGCGAAATCGGTCGTCACCTCGCCCTCGCCGCAGATGCCCATCGGGCATGGTCCGGGGCCGATGGTGATCACGGGGCTCGCATGGTCGGGCCTTGGCAAGATCGCGCGGGTCGATGTGTCACTGGACGGCGGCGTCAACTGGCAGACCGCGCGTCTGGGCACAGAACCGGGCGACAAGGCCGTGACCCGCTTCTACCTCGATCACGATTGGGACGGCCAGCCGATGTATCTGCAATCGCGCGCGATTGACGAGACCGGCTATGTCCAGCCCAGCAAAGAACAGTTGCGCGCCATTCGCGGGCTGAACTCGATCTACCACAATAACGGTATCCAGACTTGGTATGTCAACGAGAGCGGAGAGGCGGAAAATGTCGAAGTGTCGTAAACTCATCACCACGACGGCACTGATTACAGTGTTTGGCGCGGTCCCTGCCCTTGCAGACACATTGGGCGTTGGCCGTCTGGCCCTGCCCGAAGAAATCGCCGCTTGGGATATTGCCGTCATGCCCGATGGGCGCGGTCTGCCCGAAGGGCGTGGCAACGTGCTGGATGGTGAAGATTACTGGATCGACCAATGCGCTGTGTGCCACGGCGATTTCGCCGAAGGTGCTGGCGCGTGGCCTGCCATCGTCGGAGGTCGTGGCAGCCTGACCGATGACCGACCCGAAAAAACGGTGGAATCGTATTGGCCCTATCTGTCGACCGTGTGGGACTATATCAACCGCTCCATGCCCTTTGGCGCGGCCCAGACATTGGAGACAGACGAGGTTTATGCGATCACTGCCTATATCCTCTATTCCGCAGGGCTGGTGGATGACGATTTCGAGTTGAGCAATGAGAATTTCACCGAAATTCGTCTGCCCAATGAGGGTGGATTTTACCTTGATGACCGGGCAGAGGCAGAATTCCCTGAATTCACCCAAGACCCTTGTATGAGCGATTGCCGTGACCCTGTGGAAATTTCGGCACGCGCCACGGATATTGATGTAACGCCGGAATTCCCTGTCATCCGGTACAGCTATTCCGATGGCAGCGCGCCTGCGCCCGCCGCTATTGAAGAGGCCGATGAGGCGTCTGTGCAGCCTGAAGAAGCCCCGGCTGAGGAAGCAATACAGACAGCCTCTCTCGACCCCGCGCTGGTCGCCGCAGGCGAGGCTGCATGGCGTCAATGCCGCACATGTCACCAGCTTGGTGATGGGGCGCGCAACGGTACAGGCCCGCAATTGAACGACATTATCGGGCAAACTGCCGCACATGCTGACGGGTTTCGCTACTCGCCCGCGTTCACCGAGGCGGCAGAGGGCGGTCTTGTCTGGAACGAGGAAACACTTGACGCCTTCCTTGAAAATCCGGCAGGCTTGATCCCAAGAAACCGCATGTCCTTTCGGGGCGTTCGCAGCGAAGATGAACGTGCCGCACTGATTGCCTATCTGATGTCATATTCAAACTAAAGCTTGGTGGCCTGGTGTTCGAGAAACTGAAACCTCTGATCCTTGTCGGGGCCTTGTTGGCCCCGACAACTGTACTTGGACAAGCAACGCCAATTGGTGATGCAGCCGCCGGGGCGCAGGTGTACCAACGCGAATGTGCCAGCTGTCACCAGATTGGTGACGGGGCCGAGCACCGGATAGGGCCGCATCTGAACCGCATATTCGACCGCCGCGCAGGCAGCCACGACGATTTCCGCTATTCAGAGGCGTTGGTGCGGCAGGGCCGCGATGGGCTGTTCTGGGATTTGGCCCGCTTGCACGCCTATATCGAGAATCCGCGTGCGCTGGTTTCGGGCACACGCATGTCTTACCGCGGGTTGCGCGATGAAGAGCGGCGCGCAAACCTGATCGCCTATATGCGCGCCTATTCCGACCAGCCCCAAAACATTCCCGAAGCCTCGCCCACGGCGATCGCGCGCGAAGTGGAACTGTCGGCAGAAACCCTCGCGATTGAAGGGGATGTCGAGTATGGTGAATTCCTGAGTGCCGAATGCACCACCTGCCACCAGCGCAGCGGCGAGCATTCGGGCATTCCCGGCATTGTCGGCTGGCCGGAAGAAGATTTCGTTGTGGCAATGCACGCCTATAAGCAGAAACTGCGCCCGCATGAGGTGATGCAATCCGTGACACAACGCCTAGACGATGAAGAAATCGCAGCGCTCGCGGCCTTTTTCCGCGAGTTGGGCCGCGAATAAGAACAAGTTTGCCCCGGCATGCGTCGGGGCGGTCGATGCATGCGAGAGGGGGCGCATGCAACCAGACATCGTTCCTAAGAAGATCGCGCCCAAAGGAATGGTGTCCCTGTCAAGACTTGCCAGCGATTACACCGGGGTCTGGACAAACCGGAAAGAACGGCGCGAAATCCGCCTCAATAGAGGCGCCAATGGGAGAGACTTCATGATATTGAACAGACGCAGTTTTCTGGGCACGGCCACAGCGGCATCCGCAGCCCTGTCAGCGCCAATGGCTCTTGGTCAGGCAAAGCCGCGCGTCGTTGTCATCGGCGGCGGTTCGGGCGGCGGCACAGTCGCGCGCTACATCGCCAAGGACAGTAACGGCGCGGTCGACGTGACACTGATCGAGCCGTCGCGCAAATACTACACCTGCTATTTCTCGAACCTCTATTTGGGCGGGTTCTGGGAATTTGACGCGCTTGGCCATGACTACGGCAATATCGCGCGGCTTGGTGTGAATGTCATTCATGACTGGGCTGTGGGTGTGGACCGCGACGCGCAGACCGTGGCGCTGGCCTCGGGCGAGCAGCTCTCGTATGATCGACTGGTCGTGGCACCCGGCATCGACTTTGTCGAAGGCTCAGTTCCCGGCTGGGATGTGTCGCAACAAAGCCTGATGCCACATGCCTACAAATCCGGCACGCAGGCGCAGTTGCTGAAACACCAGATCGAGAATATGCGCGAGGGTGGCACGTTCTGCATGGTGGCCCCACCAAACCCCTACCGTTGCCCCCCCGGCCCCGGCGAGCGCGTGTCGATGGTTGCGCATGTCCTGTCAGAAATCAATCCGACCGCGAAGATCCTGATTGTGGACCCAAAGGAAAACTATTCCAAACAGGCCCTGTTCGAAGAAGGCTGGGAACGCCACTACCCCGGTATGGTCACGCGTATCGGCCCTGATTTTGGCGGCGAGAATGTCGAAGTGCGCCCGGATGCGATGGAAGTCATCATCGACGGCGTGGTTGAGGCGGTCGATGTCTGCAACGTGATCCCGGCCCAGAAAGCGGGTAAGATTGCTGAGCTAGCCGGGTTGACGAACGACTCTGGCTGGGCACCGGTTCTGCCTGCGGATATGCGCTCGCGCATGGATGAGAATGTATTTGTGCTGGGCGACGCCAGCGCGCAGGGGGCTATGCCCAAATCTGGCTACTCGGCCAATTCTCAGGCCAAGGTTGTGGCAAATGTAATCCGTGGCGAGTTGACTGGTAGCCGCATCTTCCCGGCGCGCTATTCCAACACCTGCTGGTCGCTGATCGCCACCAATGATGGCGTGAAAGTCGGCGCGAATTACGAGGCTGGCGAAGATCAGATCGAATCTGTGTCCAGCTTCATCAGCCAGACCGGCGAAGACGCCGAGTTGCGCCAGCAAACCTATGAGGAAAGCATCGGCTGGTATAACGGGATCGTGGCCGACATTTTCGGCTGATAGAACCACGCTGACAAACAACACAGAGCGAGGCTGCGGCCTCGCTCTTTTTGCGGCAATGACCTGCCGCGCGGATGGCATGATCGCCGCCTTGCAAGCTATCCGAAAGACACCGCCGGGGCGATCATGACCTCGGATTACGCTGTGCTGACGGCTGAGTTGACCACCGGCGAAGCCCTGCAAAAGCTGCGCGAGGAAGCGCTGGATCAGGAAACGATCTACCGCACCTATATCATCGACAGTGATCGCCAGCTTGTCGGGTCCGTCCGGTTGCAGGACTTGTTTCTGGCCCCCTCAAAGGCGCGCGTCGCTGATGTGATGGAGCGCAACACCCACGCAGTGACCGTGACAGACGATCAGGAACAGGTCGCACAACAGGTCGCCCGCTATGACTTGCTTGCCTTGCCGGAGGTNGATGCCGAAGGGCGCCTTGTCGGGATCGTCACGCATGACGACGCGATGGATGTTAGTCAGGAAGAAGCGACCAAAGATTTCCACCGTGTCGGTGCGTCGAAAATGGTGCGCAACATGCGCGATGCCAGCGTTTTCATGCTGTACCGCGCGCGCATCGTGTGGCTGATCCTGTTGGTTTTCGGCAATATCTTCTCAGGCGCAGACATTGCCTATTTTGAGGATACGATCACCGCCTATGTCGCGCTGGTCTTCTTCCTGCCGCTTCTGATCTACAGCGGCAGCAANGCGGGTTCGCAGTCGGCGACATTGATGGTGCGCGCACTGGCCACAGGGCAGGTCTGGCTGAATGACTGGAGTTGGATGATCGGCCGCGAGGTGCTTGTCGCGCTGCTGATGGGGCTGAGCATGGCCGCCGCAGTCTCGGTGATCGGCATTTTCCGTGCAGGGCCAGAGAGTGCGCTGGTCGTGGCCCTGTCGATGGTCATCATCGTGATTGTGGGAAGTGTGATCAGCATGTTGTTGCCCTTCGCCTTGACCAAACTCAACCTTGACCCTGCCACAGCCAGTGCGCCGCTTGTCACCTCGACCGCGGATGCTGCGGGCGTGCTGATCTATTGCGCAATTGCAACCGCGTTCCTGTTTCCGACGATCTGACAGGAATGCAGCACAGCGCGCCGACCACTGGGACTGCGCATCTTGGGGCAAATGCAAGGCAGCCATCTGCAAGGCATTTGCCCCAAGGCCCGAAATTTTCGCCAGTCAATCATGGCCATGCGAATGATCCGAGTTGACTTGGACGCGCTTTCACGACCCTTCGGGGTATGATGTATACTTGCGGCGCATACGGGCATGGCTTGTGGCCGAATGGCTGCTGGTGATCCTGATCGGCCTATTGCCGGTCCTGCTTTGAGCTGTTCTGACACCGCTGGGCAATCTGGTCGAGCTTGTCGACTGGAAACCGGTCGCGGCACTTGCAGGGTTGATGGTGCTCAGCCGCGGATTGGAACTCTCGGGGCTGATTGACCGTCTTGGCCGCATGGTCCTTGCAAGGCTGCGCAGTGAACGTGGCGTTGCGGTCGCCTTTGTGGTGTTCGCGGCCCTGCTGTCTGCGGTGGTGACGAATGATGTCGCACTTTTGTGACCGTGCCCCTGACCCTTGGGCTGGCGCGGGTTGTCGCTTTGCCTGTGGCGCGGCTGGTCATCTTTCAGGCGCTGGCGTTGAATGCAGGCTCGGCGCTCTCGCCTGTCGGCAATCCACAAAACCTGTTCCTGTGGCAACGCTCGGGGTTGGGGTTTGTCGAATTCACGCTCGCCATGCTGCCCATTGCCGGGGCCATGCTGATGCTGGTGCTGGTGCTTGCATTGGTCCCAATTGGTTTTGGACAGGCCCGACTGGCCATGCCAGATGCGACACGCAAGTTGGCGGTGCGGCAGCCGCTGGTGCTGGTCTCTCTTGTGGCCTATCCGGTGTTTCTTATCGCTGTGAATGCGGGGTTTGCACTGATCGGGGCCGGACTTGTGATCGGTGCCTTTGCCCTTGCCTTTCGGCATGTACTGCGCGGGGTGGATTGGCCGCTTTTTCTGGTCTTTATTCTTTTGTTCATCAATCTGGGACTGCTTGGCCAACTGCCTGCTGTTGCGGCCCTTGCAACCTCGGCTATGAACTGGCCCGGCGGGGCCTGTGCCTTTGGCGCGGCGCTGTCACAGGGCATGTCGAATGTGCCTGCGGCGATCTTTCTGGTACCCTTCACCGAGGATTGGCGCGCGCTTGCGTGGGGTGTCAATGTCGGGGGGTTTGGTCTGGCAATCGGCTCTCTCGCCAATCTGATCGCGCTGCGACTTGGCAGACAGCCCGGTATCTGGCGGCAGTTCCACCTGTGGTCATTGCCGATGTTCGGCGCAAGCCTTGCTGTGGGCGCTGTGCTACTGACGCTGTGACCTACCTCACACGATCCCTTGTCGGATTGAAGTCTGCGCTGCGCTCCGATAGCCAGCCTCAAGCAACCGCTACTTGAATCGCGCTGACGAAAGGCCCCGTGCATGAGTTATCTAGAGGCGATGGTTCTGGGTCTTGTCCAGGGCATCTTCATGTTTGTGCCGGTCAGTTCGACCGCGCATCTGGTCGTGACCCAACATGTCATGATCGCTCAGGGCTCCAGCATGCCGCCCCCAGAAAGCCCAGCCATGATCCTGTTCGATCTGGTGGTGCATATGGGCACCTTGGTTTCCATTGTGATCGTGTTCTCGAAAAGCCTGTCTGCGCTTGTCCGCGCCACTTTTGCCGAAACCAGCAGTCGCCTGCGGATACCGGGGCAAGGGATGGGGGCATTCTCAAGGCTGTTTTTGATGGGGCTGCTGACAGTTCTGGTCACTGGCGTGCTGGGGCTGGTGTTCAAGCGCACATTCGAGCTGGTGTTTTCTGCACCGCAGGTTCTGGTCGTCACCCTGTCGCTGACGGCTGTGCTGCTGTTTGTGACCGACCGTCTGCCAAAGCGTCCGCTCGGGATCAAAAGCCTTGGTCCGCGAATTGCGATTGTGATCGGGGTGGCGCAGGCGCTGGCGCTTATTCCCGGCATCAGCCGCAGCGGGATCACCATTATCGCAGGGCTGTTTTCTGGGCTAAAACGGCGTTGGGCGGCGGAGTATAGCTTCCTTGTGGCAATCCCGACCATTCTAGCCGCAAGCCTATTTCAGGGTGTCGAGGTCATGCGCGGTGCAGGGCTGGACGGGGTCGGCCTTGGGCCAATGCTGGTGGGGTTAGTAGTCGCGGCCATTTCCGGCACTGTCGCGCTGAAGCTTGTGCTGGCACTGCTGTACAAGGCGCAACTTAAGGTGTTCTCGGTCTATCTGGTCGCACTTGCCACAGTGATCGGTTTTGGCCTGTTTGACGGAATCATCTGATCCGGTGTGGAAATCTGGTTTTCGCGCAACAAAATTGGGCCGCCTGTTCTGTCAGACGGCCCATCTGAATTTTCACGCAGCCAGACGACCACTTCGTCTAAGAAGCGGAAGTTCACACCCATACTGACAGTATGAAGCCCATTGCCCTTCACGTCCCAGTTTTGGTTGTTGGAATCGGTCACTGTGAACAAGGTCCCGACATCATGAAAATTATATTCCGCAAACACCGAAATGCTTTCGGTCAAAAGATGCTCGGCCCCAAGGCCGACATTAACACCTGTTCCGGTGAACTGCCGCTCGCATCTGGAAGTTCAACCTCAAGTTTCGCGTGCGACATACCCAACCGGCCATAAAGCAGGGTGGTGCCATCATCGACCAACGGACCGCCGCGCACGGCAACGGACATCAGGTTGGAATAGCTTGCCTTTGCGCTGCCGGCGCTCGGATTGACTTCGTTACTGAAACCATTTTCCTCCACCCCTGCCGGCATGAAATCATCTTCAATAATATCAGAGCTGATTGATGCTGAACCGGAAATCTTGCCCAGACTGCCCTCGATCAGACCACCGAATACAAAGTTTCCCTGCTGCACATCATAGCCCAAAACGTGCCGAGCCAATGAAGCCCGAAACACTTGGGCTGAATGATGGAAGGGACTGTGAATTACCTGGTTCCCTCAATATGGACAGCTCAGTGGGCCCCGCGCCCATGATCTCAGTGCTGCTGACCCCTCGACCATAGCCAACCCCAAGCCCGCCATAAACCCGGTCCATGTCATGGGCTGCGTCATCGGCGCTGGGGGCGTGACAACGACAGGCTCCATCGGCGCGGTTTTGCCACCTGCCATAACCGTAGTGGGCAAGGCCAGTGCAATAACCAGCGCTGTGCCTGACAGATAGTTTCTGTGTGAATATGTCATGTCTCTCTCCATTTCGGAACTCCCCCCTCTGACGTGCACAGCCTAAGGCTGTGTTCGAGCAGATTCCCCCTAAATGAAGGAATTCTGGAAAGTCCCTTGCGCGAGGCAAACTCTTTTCAATGTCAGATGACGGCTAAGTCTGACCGCAAGGGTGCGGCGCGGGGCGCATGTTAGGTGCCGCGTGGTGTTCTTGCCAACACGCTCAGCAATCAGGGCAACATCGGCCCAGAAATGTCGCAACGCTGGATTACTTCGCTGCGCTGCGGCGGCATTTGCGGTTTTCGAGTTGCGCAAGATGTATCTTTTCGCGTAAGACCCGCGCAGATCGCATGGACCCGGTGCAAGCCCGGGTGGCTCTTTCGGCCGCTGATCCGCCGGATAACCTGAATAATCACCATGATAACCCGGCACGCTGCCCTTCAGACGATGCCGGACGGGAACCTATGACATGATTTCAATTGATGCTTACCGCGAACAGTGGTTTGGCAATGTGCGTGGCGATTTGATTGCCGGGCTTGTCGTCGCACTCGCACTGATCCCAGAGGCGATTGCCTTTTCCATTATCGCAGGTGTGGACCCGAAAGTCGGGCTGTATGCCAGCTTTTCCATCGCGGTGCTGATCGCGTTCACGGGTGGCAGGCCCGGCATGATTTCGGCTGCAACCGCTGCCACGGCAGTTCTTATGGTCACGCTGGTGCGCGATCACGGGCTGGAATATCTGTTGGCGGCCACTGTGCTGGCGGGTCTGTTGCAGATCGGATGATCATCCTGCCCTATTCCATGGCCATCGCGGTTGTGGGCCTGCTTGAAAGCCTGATGACGCAGAATATCGTCGATGACCTGACCGACACGCAATCTGACCGCAATCAGGAGTGCATCGGGCAGGGCATTTCCAACACGGCGACAGGCTTTATCGGCGGCATGGCAGGCTGTGCGATGATCGGGCAGTCGATCATCAACGTGAAATCCGGCGGTCGGGGGCGCTTGTCGTGCTTCGCGGCGGGGGTCTATCTGCTGTTCATGATCCT
>SL_8KL_010_SEDDRAFT_10002841_pt1 | contig 14466 bp, 14 predicted proteins | sample SodLakKL_010_SED_4_FD_11160 | JGI IMG/M metagenome (IMG submission 11160) | reverse complement strand
CCCAGGTTCTGGCCCGGTTGGGATTATAGTAGGGAATTACCTCTCCCCCCACTGTCTGGACCATTTCCTGTCCCTTTTCATCCCGCCAGAAAGGATGAGCTGCTTCGCTGTTATAGCTGATAACATCATAGGGACAGTGATTCTCACAGTTGCGGCAGCCGATGCAGCGCTCGGCATCCATCAGGGTTAGATTGGTGCCGGGATCCTTAAATACGGCCTTGGGATCAACAGGACAGGCCTCAACACAGGGAGCTTCGTCACAGTGATTGCAGAAAGTTGGTTTATAATTGTAGGTAATCTCAGGAAATTCGCCTTCCATTTCTATCTGATTGTTACACCAGTAAAAACCTTCCTGGACATTATTTTCATTTTTACAGGTTATCATACAGGCCCCGCAGCCGGTACAGTGCTGCAGATCTACTACCATCACATAGTTGTTAGCCACGATTTATTCCCTCCTCTAAGCTTTCTCTATTTTGACTCTGGTGTGGCTGTAAAAAGAAGTGCTGCCGCTTAAACGTTCATATTCAGCGGGCATTATTTCATTATTATTGGCACCCCGGGGTACCGCCGCCTCAAAATCTTCGGCAGCCAGCCGGCCGTAGGCCCAGTGGCCCATACCAAAGGTTTTGCAGGCTGTCCCGGGTTTGACAGCTTCCCAGACTTTCAGCTGACAGTATATCTCACCGGTGGGAGAGCTGACTCGAACCTCATCTTCATCGGCAAGCCCCAGTCTTTCAGCATCTTCGGGATGAATTTTAATCACATCAGCCTCGGGGGAATCCCCTGGATCAATTGTTTTCAGGTCATAATACCAGCCGGCATTGGCTGACCGTCCTTCACGATTCATAGCTGATTTGGAATCAACCAGCAGCAGGGGATATTCCTCTGCTTCCCCGACAGTATAGGGTTCTTCATAATGGGGCAGATAGGCCAGTTCTCCAGTCGCTTCATACTTACAGGCCTGCAGCACTTCCTCGACGCTGACACCATGCCTGTCACCATGCTCCTGCAGGGCTTCCTTTAATGTTTCACTGTAAAACTCAAAATTACCGGTGCTGGTAGCAAAATTCCCCCAGTGCTGTTTGAACTCAAAACGATCCGAATTCCAGACCCCGGACTCCTTGAAATCCTCCCAGCCCTGGAATTGCTCTCCGTGACTGTCCAGTTCGGGATCCCAGACAGGCTGCATGTAATGTTTGCTGGCATATTCGGCAAATTCCCGGTAATTTTCCGGTTCAGAACCGGTTTCGGGGTCAACAATCGTCCTGAAGTAATCCAGCATGTTGCTGTAACCTCTATCAGCAAGTTTCTCGGCTAAAAGCCAGGAAAACTCTGCTTCTGGCTCGATCAGAGTCCAGTATCGAGGAATCATGGGTCGGCTGAGCCAGAAATGGGTGTGGAGATTTCCCTTCTGATAGAGCATGCCCCACTGCTCAAACATATGATGGGTGGATGGTATAATTATATCAGCAAACTGGGTCATCTCGGACTGATGGGTTACCAGATGGATATAAAAATCTATTTTGGCCATAGCCTCATCCCAGCGTTCGGTTTCGGGTGCTGAGAAGTTAAAATTGTTCCAGTAACCGATCGCCATCTTGATCTCATAGGGATCCTCTTCTATGATAGAATCGGCCGATACATTGGTGACGACTCCTCCCCCGGATTTGCCATCCTTAAGAGCAGGAAATTCAAGCCTGCCCCGGCGATCGATCATCTCATTTTCCAGACCCTGAAGAGAGATATCATCGAGAAAATCAGTATGATCGGGGAAACTTTGATTGGGAACTCCCGCACCTCTGACGGCTCCTCCTTCGTTATCCACCGAGCCAACCAGTCCGTTGAGAGCATGAATGGCCATGGCATTATAACCGCCGCGGATCTGCATTACTCCCCCGCCGCCCATAAAACAGCAGGCCCGGGGAGCAGCCTGACCGAATTCCCGGGCAACTCTGGTGATCTGCTCTGCTGACAGGCCGGTTCTTTCAGCCGCCCATTCAGGAGTTCTGTCCTTCAACTCTTCATTCCACCATTTAATCAAACCATGGGTATAGTTCTCCGTGAAATCTTCTTCAGCAACTTCCTCTCCAGCGACAAACTGGCTGTCATTGCTGGCAAAATCACCTACAAATTCTTTGTGCCAGAGCCCTTCAACCAGAATTACATGAGCCAGGGCCAGAGCCAGAGCACCATCTTCTCCCGGCTTCACCGGCAGCCACTCATCTGATTTGGCTGCCGTCCGGGAAAATCGGGGGTCAACGGTGGCGATCTTTGCCCCCTCCAGGATGTCGCCCCACTGCCTGGAATAAAGTGAGACCTGGCGGTTGGACTGAATGGGGTCCGTTCCCCAGATCAGGACATAATCACTATTCAAAAGATCATAATCCCTGTAATTCCAATAACCTTCGGTATAATAGGGGCCAAATTTTTCGGCCTCGGCACAGATGGAACTGTGAGAAATCTTATTGGGAGAGCCAACAAATTCCGGTAAAATTCCATAGAGAATGTCCCGCAATCTGGTATAGCGGCCTCTCCAGAGAACAAACTTATGGGAATCTCCATTTTCCCGGAGTTCCATGACCTTATCAGCAATTTCTTCCATAGCTTCCTCCCAGGAGATCGGGACAAACTTGGGGTCAATGCCGCGACCCTTTTCCGGGTTGGTTCTTTTCATCGGTCTTTTAATTCTGTCGGGGTCGTAGACCTGCTGCAAACTTAAATGAGACCGGGGACAGCTGCTTCCACCATTAACCTGCGAGCGGCTGTTACCCCTGACCTTAATTACCCGGCCTTCAACTACATTAGCTTCCAGAGAACACCAGGAAGTGCAGCCAGCACAGCCGGTGGGCACCCACTCTCCATATTGATGTTCTCCTTCCGGCAGCACTTCATAGGGGTCTTCCTCGGCCAGCACCCTGCTGCCGGCAGTTCCTCCGATTCCCAGACCCAGGGCCGCTCCTGATGTTCCCATGATTTTCAGAAAATCACGCCTGCTGATACCTTTCTTCCTGCTGCTCATATTCAGGCCTCCTTGTGAATATTTTATCTTTTTAGAGCAAAATTAAAGGTTAAAATTAAGTAAAAAAATAATGGTTCATTGCTGACAGCAAAGGGCCACCGACAATTAAACAAAATTAATCCTACATATTTTAAAATTCTGGTCAAATTTTAATTTTCCTGCCTGCTAGGGTGATTTTTTTAACGTAAAAATATAAATAAATGATTATTAACAAAAAATATAGGCTCATTTAAATTTCCTTGCTGCTAATTTAATACCGGATAAATATCTACGCTGGCTTGATCTTGTTGTCAGTGCTGGAAGAAGTTAAAAGCTTCTAAAAATAATATCTTGTTCGCCTGCAACTAACGAAAAAATGCTATTTGATAAAGGATAAAATATAAGTTATACCTTTTCACTCTTCAAACCAATCTGCTGCTATAATTCCAAACTAATATCAGGTTTTTCTTGAAGGTCAGTGGGTTTAAACCAGAGACTTTATTGGAATACCAGCTTATTAAAACTTCCCCCAAAGGCAGTTTTCAAAACAAGCCTGTTGTGTTTAAAGATATTTTTGTTTACATTTTCAGGAAGATAGATGGTGATATCATGATAATTTATCTTTTTATATCTCTTATCTGCCCTGTCATCCGGAGCTTCTGTTGCAATCTGAAAGGGGCTTCTCCCGGGAGATTGCCCCCCACAGCAGTCACTGTCAGAACCCAAACTTAGATAAACTTCACCGCCCTCTTCCAGGATATAATTATAAGCTTTTTTATCAATATTGAAGACAGACAACTTATATCACTCCTCTGACAATCTCATTAAATTTTCTGGCAGATTTAATCCTGGGTAAGTTGTGCTTATCCGCTTTTCCAGCTTACCGCCGGGCTTTTGACCTGGACTGATTAATTAAGCTGGCAAACAGATTTTTAAAACAGACATACTTATCCAGCAGATCTTCCGGATGCCACTGAACCCCAAGGCTGAAATTGGTTTATGTCTTTGATTTTGTCAAATTAACCGGAATAAAAACAAGACAGCAAAAACTGGCTTTGCTTTCCTGCTTCAGGAGACAAATAAGTTATTCAGCATTTCCCGGGATTCAAGATAATCTCCTTCCTTTAAAGGCCGGCAATTATCTACTTCCTGCTCTCCACCCAGCAGTTTGAAGGCAAAAGCCATACAGTTTGTCTCACCACAGGCACCACAATTAGTCCCGGGAAGCTGCTTATATATCATTAAGGGATGAGGTTTTTCCGAACGGGTGTAGTCCGGAATTATCTCCTCCTTCCTCTCCCAGATATCTCGAATCTGTTTTTTGAGCCATTCAATTATCTGCATGGCATCGGTCGAGTTTTCGGCTTTAATCATGGTCAGCTCTTCGGGGTATAAAGTTAAAACCCGAAAGTCTCTTCTGATGGTTATGCAGGGGACAGCTGGATTAAAGCTGGCTCCTTCCATAACTGCATTGAGATAGGGCAGAACTTCTTCAATGTTTTTCCCTAACCTGGCCTTTAGCCTGATTTTATCAGGCTCAGCCAGGCAGGGAGAAATATAAGTTATATCAACTCTTTCCAGCATTATTTAACCTCCTTAGCAGGCCGGACGGACCATCCAGGGAAACTCTGCCGATATCCTATCGGCTGCTGTTATAAGTTTCAGCCTCCTCCAGCAAATCCAATTTGAACCAGTTCTTCATCTTCAACAATTATCGGCACTCTGTCCGCTCCAAATTCCTCGGCCACATACTGTCTGGCCTGCTCGTCTTCAGAAGTATTGATTTCCACAAAATCAACACCTTCTTCCCGGTAATGCTTTAAAGCTTTTTCGCAAAAAGGACAGCCTGTTTTGGTATAGATTTTTAGTTCAGCCATTTTAACCCCTCTTTCTTTTTGAGTTTATAAGNTTTCAGAAATATTGCTCTGGAAAATAAAATAGATAAGACCAACCCNAAAAANTTCATTTTANCTGAGATAGTTTTGATAGCCCTCAAAGCAGGGTGTATATTTTTCTTTAAACTGNGGCAAAAAAACTTTTTCAACAAATTCCAGTGCTTCTTCGGGGTCCTGTTTAGTTTTAAGTTCTGCCAGGCGTCTTTGCTCTTCTTCCTGCAGGACTATAAATATCTTGTCCATAATTGACCTCCTCAAATCAATGCTGTTATTTATTAGAAGGATCGGACATTTTAGAACGCCTCTGTAAATCCTGATCTTTAAACTGGGGCAGGACAACCTGATTGATAAATTCTAGAGCGTCTTCTGGATCTCGATCTATCCTGATTCTTTCGAGCATCAGTTGAGCATTTTCATTAAGAGCAATAAAAACTTTTCCCATAGTATAAACCCCCTGATTACCTCTTAACATGTTCTTTCAAAGATCTTTTGATGTTACCATCACTCTTTAGATGAACTGAGTTACTCATCTTGCCAGAATTTCCTCTAAAGCTTTTTCCAGCTGATCCAATTCCTCTTTCTCGGTAAACAATCCCGGGCTGACCCTTAGGCTGCCCTGGTTTTCCAGTCCAAGTTCCCGGTGAATAACTGGTGCACAGTGAAGTCCTGCCCTAACCATAATATGATAGACTTCATCCAGCACATAGGCTGCTTCAGCAGCCGGAATGCTGGCAAGGTTAAAAGAAACTACCGCAACCCTCTCTCTGGCAGAATCGGGACCATAAACCTCGCATCCCTCTAGTCTATTTAACTTCTCCAGCAGCAACTCCGTTAACTGGAGTTCCCTTGCTCTGATTTNATCGAGACCACGCTCCAGAATATATTCCACTCCAGCCTTAAGACCGGCCAGCCCCATAGCATTGGGGGTGCCTGATTCATATCGGTCCGGCAGATCTTCAGGCTGAGTTTCTAGATAGGACTTACTGCCTGTACCGCCTTGTTTAAGGGGTTTCAGGTCAATTTCTGGAGCCAGATAAAGCCCCCCAGTACCGGTAGGGCCCAGCAGACCCTTATGGCCGGTAAAACCCAGCAAAGATATTCCGGCTTTTTCCACATCAATAGGCAGCACCCCGGCTGTCTGAGCAGAATCAACCAGCAGCGGCACCTCATACTCCTGACAGAGTGAGCCTATCTCCTGAAAAGGCATTATTGCTCCGGTAACATTAGAGGCATGATTGACCACTACCAGCTCAGCCCCGTGGCCGAGAACTTCTTCCAGCTCAGCTACATCCAGCTGGCAGCCTTCAGGATTGGCCAGCCGGGTAACCCTGATATTCCTTTCCTTTTTTAAATGCATCAGGGGGCGCCAGACAGCATTGTGCTCAATGCTGGTTGTAATGACATGATCTTTTGTCCCCAGCAGGCCCTTAAGAGCCAGGTTTAAAGCTTCAGTTACATTGGCTGTAAAGATAATCCGGCTTAGATCACTGATATTGAAGAGCTGACCCAGGGCACGCCGGGTATTGAATACCAGCTGCTCGGCCTGGAGAGCTCGCTGATAGGCACCCCGACCAGGGCTGACGCCTATATTTCTCTGATAATCTTCAACTGCCTGATAAACTGCTTCCGGCTTGGGATAGGAAGTGGCAGCATTGTCAAGATAAATAGCCATGGTTAACACCTCTTCTTTTTAAACACAAGCTGTAAAAGCCCGGATAATCTTTACTGTTTATCCTGGCTCTTTAAAAGTTATTTCCAGCTTTACTCCTGCTCAAGTTTTTCATTAATTTCAGCAGCTCTACTGCAGCAGCTCTTTAATTTTATCGCGGGAAGGTACCTCGCCGGAAACAACAACCTCACCATCAATTGTCACTGCCGGGGTTAAAGCAATGCCTCTTTCCATTACCTCATTCATATCGGTAATATGGTTTAATTCTGCTTCGATCCCCAGCTCTTCAATAATTTCCTCAAATCTTCTGGCCGTGGTCTCGCAATTTTTACAGCCTGGACCAAGAACTTCAATTTTCATCTAAACTCACCTCCTGTGGTTTTTTCATTTTCTTTTCACTCATGTTTCTCTTCCTTATCCTGGTCAGGTTTCTTATTTCTTTACCATATCTTGCTCAGAATGTTATAGCAATTAACCATGATGCTGCTGGTAAAAAGCTTATAGCTTATAAGCTGTATTTTAAAATCTTACCAGTCTGCTATCAGCAGCCTAATTATCAGAGAACCAGATTACCGTAAATCATTCCGCTGATTGTTGCCATAATAACCACCAGCACAATAAAAACAGCAGTTCTTTTAGTGCCAAGAACCCGATGAATAACCAGCATGTTGGGCAGGCTTAAAGCCGGACCGGCCAGCAAGAGTGCCAGAGCGGGGCCATTGCCCATTCCCAGGCCCAGGAGGCCTTCGAGAATGGGAATCTCAGTCAGGGTAGCAAAGTACATGAAGGCTCCCAGCACGGAAGCAAGCAGATTGGCAGAAAGGGAATTGCCGCCAACCAGATTGGCCACCAGACTTTCAGGAATCAAGCCTGCTTCTGTTCCGGGACGGCCCATAAGAAATCCGGCAATCAGAACCCCGGCAAAAAGCAGCGGGGTGATCATCTCGGTAAACTCCCAGGTGGAGTCAAGCCATTCGGAAATTTCCTCCCGGTCAAACCATTTAACCAGCATGAAGGCCAGAACAGCCAGCAAGGCAACTGCCACCGGCCAGCGAATCTGATAAATGGTATGCCAGATGCCTTCAGCCTGTTCCGGTTCTGCCCAGGCCAGAAAGATTAATATCAACACCAGAGTTGCGAAATAGAAGATATTCTGCAGGCCCGAACGTTTCTCTTCTCCAGTATCAGGGGCAACCTGCATAGCTCGATCCTGGCGGGCCTGATCCTCTTCTTTGAATACAGTTGCCATTATTATTCCAATGATAAAGGCAAAACCTACCGCGCCAACAACTCTGGCCAGACCAAGCTGCCAGCCCAGAACCCGGGCAGTCAGGATTATAGCAAGGATGTTAATTGCCGGCCCGGAATAGAGGAAAGCGGTGGCAGGACCGATGCCGGCACCGGTCTTGTAAATGCTGGCAAAAAGGGGCAGCACCGTGCAGGAACAGACTGCCAGAATGGCTCCGGATACAGAAGCCACCGAATAGGCTATCCATTTTTTAGCTTCCCTGCCAAAATATTTTATTATGGCATTCTTGGAAAGAAAGCTGGCTATGGCACCTGCCACAAAAAAAGCCGGGATCAGGCAGAGGAGCACGTGCTCGCGGGCGTAGTACTGCACCATGTGAAAGGCTTCTAAAATTGATTCCTGGATCAAACCGCTTTCAAAGGGTATAAAGTAAATTGCCAGAAAAGCGGCTATGAATAACAGTATTTTGTTTAGTTTTGACATTGTCTCACCTCCCGGCTTTTAACCTCCTGCCAGTTTTATTCAGAGAGTTTCGGAGATTAACCTTGCATGTTTTAGGAGCTTGAACTTAACTCGCAAGCTTTAGGAGCTTGAACTTAACTGACCGCTTTTTTCTCCAGGAAACCAGTGCTGGGTTCTCAGGCAGATCTGAACTAAAATCAGCATTACCGGAACCTCAATTAACATACCTGTTACAGCTGCCAGGGTTGCTCCTGAATCTATCCCGAAAAGCGTGATTGCCATGGCAATGGCAACCTCAAAGTGATTGCTGGCTGCTATCTGAGAAGTGGGGGCAGCATCTTCGTAGGTCAGACCAATTTTTCGAGAAGCAAAGTAACCGATGGCAAAAATAACTGCTATTTGAATTGTCAGGGGAATCAAAACCATCAATACAGTCAGGGGATTGGAAAGAACCAGCTGGGATTGAGGTGAAACGATAACCACAATGGTGAATAAAAGCGCTGCTATCGAGACATAATGCAGCTTCTCGGTGAATCTTTCAAATTCTTCTTCACCCTTTCTTTCCAGCAGAACCTTCCTGGTATAGTAGCCAGCGACCAGAGGCAAACCGACATAGGTTAAAACCCCGAAGGCAATTCTGGCAATCGGCACCGGAACATCAGCTATGGGAAGCAGAAGTACAGCCAGAGGTCCATAGAGGAACACCATGGAAAGAGAATTAATTGCAACCATTACCACTACATGGCCCATGTTGCCCCTGGAAAGATAACCCCAGACCAGAACCATGGCGGTACAGGGAGCGATCCCCAGCAAAATCATACCTGCTATCAATTCACTGCCCAGTTCATAGCCAATAAAGGGGCTCCAGAGGACCCGAAAAAACAGCCAGGCCACAAAAGCCATGGTAAAGGGCTTAACCGCCCAGTTCAAAATCAGAGTGGTGGCTATCGGCTTGGTCGATTTACCGGCCTCTATTATTTTTCTAAAATCAGTCTGTACCATGATGGGGTAGATCATCAAAAAGAGAGCTATTGCCACCGGCACTGGATAACCGGCAATCTCAATAGCTTCAAAGGTATCGGTTAAACCTGGAAATATCTGTCCTAAAGCCAGACCCAGGAAAATACACAATCCAACCCAGACTGTAAGATATTTTTCGAAAAATCCCAGTTCCTGTTCTTCCTGCATTTTTATCAGCTCCTTTTATTCCTGAATAAATTTAAAGATAAAGATATTATCAAGGATCCTGTTCTTATATCTTTATATTCGATTTCACTCATATATAGTATAATGTAACAGGTGTATTTCTGTCAAGCTATCAGAGATAAAATTTAAATATTTATCATTAAGATGCTTGCATTAACAGGATATTATTTATGATCGTGTAATAATATTTAACCTGTGCAGGACTTGACATAAATTAAAGTTATTATATGAGTAGAATCAAATATATATTGTGTATATTGGGATCGAAAAGAAAAATCCAGCCAGCCGGGTTTTTGGGGTTGCGGGTGATATAATTATTTTATAAAATCAAAGGGAGAAGACTTGAGGATGAAAGATAGGAGCAGTTTGCGATCTGGAAAGGGTGAAAAGAATGGCAGATATTATTAATATAATGAAGGCTCTGGGGCAGGAAAACAGGCTGCGGATTTTAAATCTGTTAAACCAGCAGAAACTCTGCGTCTGTGAGCTGCAGAATATCATGGATGAAAGCCAGTCCAATATTTCCCGGCATTTGAATGTCTTAAAGCAGGCTGGACTGATATCCAGTGAGAAGGATTCCCTGTGGATTTATTATTATTTAAAGAAAAAAACCCTGGAAGAGCATCCATTCATCTCTACCATCCTGACCTATGAGCTCCGCGGGGAGGATTTCTGTCAGGAGGATAATGAAAGATTAAGTATCTATCAGGACAGCGGTCTCAACTGCGATGATTTAAAAGAAGGAGGCTTATTTGAAGCTCTGAAATAAAATTCTGTTGTTTATAATTAATTTTTCTGGAAAAGATAATGAGTTATGAACCATTCGTTACCACCGTTAAAACCAAAAAATTCCGCACAGGATAAAAAGAAGAGCCTCCAGTAATTCCACCATTTGCTCGCCTCTTCTTCTCCATAAACTTCTAGAAAAATTGGCCAGATTTTTTCTGCCTGTTATATTAACCAGGCCAGCAGTTTATCCAGGTTCATGATAATCATCCTCTCATTATGTGACATCAATTATTCTATAATTATTCTATTTTAAACTTAGCTGTAACAGCTGTAAAATTAAAGTAACAGCTGATCCAGAGATTGTTTTTATGATAATAATAATAATAAGATTTGATAATAATGAAAAGTTTAAGTGGGTAAACTCCAATAAATTAAAATATGGATATTAAGGGTTTGATTATATGGTTATAGATAACATATATGATGTAAATAATTATTCCCAAAAAAACAGTCATGATAATAATGCCTGAGAGCGACTCTGTAAGTGAAAGCAAAAAACCTTTTAATCTATAATAAGCTCTGGCAACTAAACCAGCGATATGTAAAACAAATTTTGTAAATATATTTCCTTCTCCTTTGAAACCTTCATTTCTGCTTTTTTCATCTATCTTAAGCATAAGGATTATAAAGATAACAGCTGCTAATATTACCGTTGAAATTAACCATCTATCAATTATAAAACTGGATACCTGGAGCATGGAATATATTACATGATCGAATACCCAGATGATCAAGCTAACTCCAATAAACACAATAAATAATATTATAATTATTGTATCTATTCTCTTTAACAAGTAAGATCCTGCTTTTTTTAATAAATTCATGTTATTGCACAGCCTTTTTTAACCTGCTATTACTCTGATTATACCTCTTAGACTGCGCTTCTTCAAGCTGATTCTTTGAAAGATGAAGGAAGTACTGTTACTTTATTTTAACTAAATCCTTAAATAATAATAAAATTATTCAAGTTTATTATAAAATTAAATAGCCCAAAAAAACTCCCGGTCTTTAAACTTTTACAGTTATAAGACAAAATACTTCCTGTTGGTTTTCATGTTTTTAAATGATCGGAGTGGGATGTCCTGCCCCGAAAGCTCAAATTTGTGCTCCATTCTAATATTTGTTACATTGAATTTGCCAAAGACATCTGTGAAAAATAAAACTCAACGATATTCATAAAATTCAGCTTAAAGACCGGGAATATTAGTTTAAACGACATGTGATAACTCATGCATTTTTATCTGTTATGGTTTGACAAACAAAAATAATTTTGTTATTATTTTAACAGGTGTAAAGATAACATACAATATAAGTTTAGTTTTTTTTATCAAACTAATTTAGGGGGATGATTTATGAAAAGAAAATTTATGCTGGTTATGGTAGCAGTCGTTTCATTGTCACTAATTTTCACCTTTGCCTTTCAGTCCACTGCTGAAGAAGGTAGCACTTACGGGGAGCACTGGGAGTTAAAGGATGGAGATTACCGTGGCAGCTTTATTGATCGAGGCGATATCAATATTAGCCTGCAGGTCACCCTGGAAGATGAGGAAATTGTTGGTGTAAGTATGAGACATCAGTATTATCAAGGTGTAGATTATTATGACGAAGATATCAGTGACACTTTTAAGGGTATTGCAGAACAATACGAATCAGCTCTTGAATATCTGGTAGGTGCCCAGGGACTCAGCGAAATCAATGAAAGATTGGGATACCTGGAAGGGCAGCCCAGTGGGCCTGCCGCGGAATTTATTGAGCCTGAAGAGGTAGACGGTTTCTCCGGCGCAACTATCAGATCATCAAAGGTAGCCTCCGCAGTACGGGATGCCTTTAACCGGGGAAGATACCGGGAATAATTAGAATAAATTGTCATTAGTTATGCCGAAAACTTAAATGATATTAAAATAGGCCCCTGCGAAGGGGCCTATTATCATTGATGACCATGAAGCAGTCAGGTTGGGTTTAACAACCCTGCTGAATGGTTATCCCGAGTTTAATATTGTTGCTGATTGCTCAACACTGAAAGAGGCCTATCACAAAGTTAGAGAATTTAAAACAAAATGAAAATCTCAGACCTGATATTGCCCTGCTCGATATTAAAATACCGGATGGTGACGTGGTGCTGGGCTGTCAAAAATTAAAGAAAATAGCTCCGAAATTAAAGGTGATTGCCCTTACAGCCCATAGCGGGAAAAATCTTCTGCAGGAGTTAATAAAAGAACCGAGGCAGCACTATTCTGGAAAAGGCATCTCTCCCTGGAGTGAGCGGCTCAATTATATTAGCTAATATGCTTAACGCAAAAGCTTTCCGGGGAAAAGATCCTGCTGCTCACCTTCTTTGATTACCCTTTCTCCAGCAACCAGAACTTCATCGATGCCAGCCGGATACTGGTGAGGTTCACTAAAGGTGGCTTTATCCTCCACCTCATCGGGATCAAAGAGCACCAGGTCAGCAGCCAGGCCGGGACGGATCAGTCCCCTGTCAAAGAGTCCCAGGCGGGCGGCAGTCCTGCCGGTCATCTTGTGGACAGCCTCTTCCAGCTTTAAAACTCCTCTTTCTCTAACATAACGACCCAGCACCCGGGGAAAGGTTCCGAAATTCCGGGGATGGGGTTTGCCCTGAGCCAGCAGGCCCTCTGCTGCCAGAGCGCTGCCATCTGAACCGATCAAGCTTAATCTGCCGGTCAGCACCGTCTCCAGGTCCTGCTCACACATGGCAAATCCAATCATGCCGGCCCTGAGCTCCTGATCCTGGAGGATTTTTAAGACTGTTTCCGAACCAGATAGGCCCCAGCTTTCGGCAATCTCTGCTATCTCCTTTCCTTCCAGATGGGTATAGCGCTCTCCCGGAAGACTGGAGACAATGATCGACTCCCAGCCCCGGCTCTTCCCCACCTCTTCCAGGCTGTCCAGCAGCCTCTTTCTCTCCTCGGGCTGGTTTTTTATTCTTGCCAGCAGTTCAGGTCTGCCGCCTTCATGAGCCCAATCCGGCAGTAAAGCTGCCAGCCCGGTGCTGGTGGCAGTATAGGGATAGACATCACAGGTAATATCCAGCCCCTGCTCCCGGGCTGTTTCCAGAATCCTGAGAGAACCGGCTACCAGCCCCCAGCATTCTCGATCTGATACTTTGTGATGGGATATATGTACCGGAAGTTCGGCTTCCCGTCCGATTCTGACCGCTTCCCGGACCGCTGAGATTAGACCGCAGCCTTCATCTCTAAGATGGCTGGTGTAGATCCCTCCTTGAGCGGCAGCTATTTGAGAAAGCTCGATCAGCTCTTCAGTGCTGCTGTAACTGGAAGGAGGATAGATTAATCCGGTTGAAAGGCCCCGGGCCCCGGCCTCGAAAGCTTCGGCAACCAGCTTCTTTGCCTGTTTCAGCTCTTCAGCTGTCAGGGGACGATCCTGATAGCCGGCTGCCGCTTCCCGAATCGCTCCCTGACCGATCAAAGGAACCACATTAAGGGCAAGCTGGCATTCTTCCAGCTGATTTAAAAATTCAGGATAGCTTTCCCAGTTCAATTCCAGCTGATAATCGGCCAGATCTTCCTCCAGCATCTCTCTCCCGGCCTCTGTAACGGGAGCAGGAGAATAACCGCAGTTGCCTATCACCTCGGTGGTCACTCCCTGACGGATCTTGCTGGCAGCTCTGCCATCGGCCAGCAGCTTGAGATCAGAGTGAGTATGGATATCAATAAATCCTGGAGCTAAAACCCGGCTGTCAGCCTCAATCACCCGGTCAAAATTTTTCTCAGTTAGCTTATTATTTCTTTCCCCGGTCAGCCATCCCGGAATTATTTCTGCTATTTTATCCCCGCTTACAATCAGACTCCCGGCGAACCAGGGAGAACCTGTACCATCAACAATTCTGGCATTTTTGATCAGCATATCTGACATAAAATTATGAGCCCCTTTCAGGAAGTTTTAGGTGGTATTAGGTATTATTAAGTACTTTAATTAGTTTTTAGTATTTTTTTAGTATTTTTAAGTAGTTTTAATTAGTTTTAATTAGTTTTAANTAGTTTTAAATAGTTTTAAATAATACAGCAGATTATCAGCAGACTTCAACAGCTGCCGTACTTTTTCCTGCAATTTTTTTTGGTAAATCCTCATTACTTTCTGAGCACAATCATAAGTAAAAATTAATAAGCTAGCTTTCAAGGTCAATCCCGATGCCTTCCAGAACAACAATATGTCA
>SL_8KL_010_SEDDRAFT_10002836_pt1 | contig 14479 bp, 8 predicted proteins | sample SodLakKL_010_SED_4_FD_11160 | JGI IMG/M metagenome (IMG submission 11160) | reverse complement strand
GGGGGGCGGGCATCCGATGCTTTGCCGCCCTGCGGGGTTTTTTTGCAATCCCCCGGCATCTTTGGCGGCCCCGGGGGCGGCGCCGTCGTGATGCCGGGTTTTCAACAGCTATAATAAATATTGTGGACGGACAGTCAATGATCAATATTACACTGCCGGACGGGTCCGGGAAAAGCTTTGACGGGCCCGTGGACGGATTTCAGATTGCCGCTTCGATTTCGGAGGGATTCGCCGGCAGCTGCGTGGCCATGGAAGTCGACGGAAAGATGACGGATATGCGCCATGTGGTGGAAAGTGATGCATCGGTGCGCTTTATTACCAAAAAGGATCCCGAGGCACTGGAGGTGCTCCGGCATACGGCGGCCCACGTCATGGCCCAGGCCGTATGCAATCTCTATCCGGAGGCGATCCTTACCATCGGGCCTGTTATCGAGGACGGCTTTTATTACGACTTTGACATGCCGCCCGTATCCGAGGAGGACTTCCCGGAAATCGAGGCGGAAATGAAGCGCATCATCCAGGAGAAGCTGCCGGTTACGCGCCGGGTGGTGTCCCGGGAGGAAGCCCTCGATTTCTATAAAAACGACCCATACAAGCAGGAGATCATCCGGGAGTTGGAAGAAGGAAGCATCTCCTTTTATTCCCAGGGGGCGTTCACCGACCTGTGCCGCGGTCCCCATGTGCCGGATACGGGTTACATCAAGGCGTTCAAGCTCATGAAGGTTTCGGGCGCATACTGGCGGGGGGACCCTGCCCGTCCCCAGCTCCAGCGGATTTACGGGACCGCCTTTTTCGACAAAAAAAGCCTCAAGGCGTATCTCAATTTTCTCGAGGAGGCGAAAAAGCGCGATCACCGGAAGATCGGGGCGGCCCTCGACCTGTTTTCCTTCAGCGACCAGGCGCCGGGTATGGCTTTTTTTCATCCTTCCGGCATGGCAATGTGGAACGCCCTGATCGACTACTGGCGCGATGAGCACCGGGCCGCGGGCTACGTGGAAACCAAGACGCCGCTCATACTCAACCGCTCCCTGTGGGAGCAAAGCGGCCACTGGCAGAATTACCGGGAGAACATGTACACCGTCACCATCGATGAGACGGAGTCGGCCATCAAGCCGATGAACTGCCCCGGCGGAATGCTTTTGTTCCGGCGAAAACGCCATTCCTACAAGGACCTGCCCATCCGGGCGGCGGAGATCGGGCTGGTGCATCGCCATGAATTGTCCGGCGTGCTCTCCGGCCTTTTCCGGGTGCGTGCATTCCATCAGGACGACGCGCACATTTTCATGACGCCCGCCATGATCGAAGAAGAAATCCTGGGCGTGCTGCGGCTCGTGAAACGAATGTATTCGACCTTCGGGCTTGGGTTCCACCTGGAGCTTTCCACCCGGCCGGAAAAATCGATCGGCAGCGACTTGCAGTGGGAGCAGGCCACCGGCGGGCTGAAGGGCGCCCTGGAATCCTACGGCGCTGATTACCGGGTCAACGAGGGGGACGGGGCTTTCTACGGGCCGAAAATCGATATTCATATCCGGGATGCCATCGGCCGGACATGGCAGTGCGGAACCATTCAGCTCGACATGTCCCTGCCCGAGCGCTTCGATCTTTCCTACGTGGGGGAAGACAATGAAAAGCACCGGCCGGTGATGATCCACCGGGTGGTATACGGCTCTATCGAACGCTTCTTCGGGATTCTGGTCGAACATTATGCCGGCCGCTTCCCCCTGTGGCTCGCCCCGGTCCAGGTTGTCATACTGCCCATCAACGATGCCCTGGCTCCCTATGCCAGGGAGGTCGCGGCATCGTTTGACGCGGCCGGCGTACGGACCCGGGTGGACGACCGCACGGAGAGCCTCAATCGCAAGGTCCGGGAGTCGCAGTTGCTGCAGGTGCCCCTGATCGTCACCGTGGGGGGCAGGGAGAAGGATTCCGGGACGCTTGCCGTCCGGACGCTTGACGGTGCCGTACGTCACGGCGTGGATCGGGGTGATTTCATCCGGGCGGTGCGGGAAAATATTGCCGGCAGGGATAAGGATCTTGGTGGGCTGGGGTTTTAATGGTGGCTGAATGAAAACCGTCTTTTTCGCCAATCTCTGCGTCCGGCTCAAATTTTAATCCTCGAAATACGCCAGGTATTCCTGCGGTTAAAATTTTCGCCGTCCTTGACCTTGACGAAAAATCCTGGTTTTCGTTCGGCCACCAGGTAGTGGATGAATGAAAACCGAGCGGTTTCCAGGGTGAAAACCGCTCGGTTCACGGCTTATCCGATCAGACGGATATTGACGTTTACATTGACATTGATCGTACCGTCCTTCAGTTGTTCCAACGCATTGGCCAGTTGGATCCCCACGAATGACTCCGCGTCTTCCTGCCCGCCGCCGGAGGCTGCTTCGGGGACGGACGGCTTTTTTTCCGTCGTGCCGGCCGTATCGCGCTTCTTTTTCCGGAGTTTGGTCTCGGGCTTTTGCAGCTCGCTTTGGCTGACGTACTTTTCAAGGGCGGGAACCCGCTCCAAAGCCTGCTTGAGCGTGAACCGGTTTTTGCCCACCTTGCGGGCCAGTCCGTACGTTTCCTCCGGCGTCAATTCCAGGGCTTCATCCGCCAGTTTGTAGAGATACCCTCTTTTGGATTTCTGTCTGCTGATAAAATGCCCCAGTTCCGTCTTGGTGCTGTCGCTCAGCTTGGCGATCGTGCTGGAAACATTTTGGATGCGGATTGGTTTTCCCGTGTACTGGCTCATGAGTTCCGTGATTTCGGATAGTTTCAGCTCCCGCCCGGTTCGCAGTGCATCAACGATCAGTTCGCTGCTGGTCTTTTTTTGGGTTTCTTTTTCCATTTTCGAATCCGTCATTTATGGGTTGATAATGGCTGCATAGTCCAATTCTTATTGATTTACTAATTATAATCTTCATTGTTAGCTGAAAGTTTATTTGTTCAGGTAAAATGATAAGTTAAATCCTGTATTAGGCATGTTCCATTATCAAAAAGTAAACGAATATGCAATAATATTTTAAAAAAAATAGGTTGTCGTGCGGCATGCGGGGGCAAGAATGTTGGGTGTTTTATAATTTAATATATAAAATTCAATATCTTATTATTATTTTTTGCCGGTGTTCGTGGAGGGAATTTGTTTTACGAAAATAACGGGGGCGGCCTCCTATCCGGTTTAGCGCACTATCCGAAGGGCATCGTCCGCAGGGTTTCTGTGACGCTGCAGGATCTGGTGCAGCCGGTTCATTTCCACCGGCTTGGGAATGTAGTCGGTCATGCCGGCATCCCGGCATTGTTTCCGGTAGCCTTTCATTGCGTAGGCCGTCATGGCCACAATCACAAGATCCCGGTTGCCGGGATCCCGCCGCATGGCCCGGGCAGTTTCAAACCCGTCCATTCCGGGCATCTGCACGTCCATCAGCACGGCATCATAGCGTATCCGCCTTGCCATCTCGACCGCCTTCCGGCCGTCGGGCGCCGTGTCGACCAGGTATCCCGATTTCTCAAGGATCCCCGGCGTGACCTCCCGGTTGATGGCATTGTCATCCACAAATAACAGCCGCAGTCCCGGGGTGCCGGCTTTTGATTCGACAGGACCGTATTGGGGCATCGGGCGGATTTTCCCCGTTTTTCGCTGTTTGGGTGCGGTGTTGTCTTCGCGGTACCTGACTTCCACCTCGAAGAAAAAGGAGGCCCCGCGGTCCGGGTTGTTTTTGGCCCAGATCCTGCCGTTCATGATTTCAACGATCCCCTTGCAGATGGCAAGACCCAGTCCCGTTCCGCCGTAGAGACGGGAAACCGAGTTGTCCGCCTGGGTGAAGGCGTCGAACAGCCTGGTAATTTGGGCTTCGTTGATTCCCGTCCCGGTGTCCGAGACGTAAAACCGAAGCGCGGCCACCGGGCTTTCGCGATGGATGCATTTCGCGCCGATGGTTATCCGTCCGCTTTGGGTGAACTTGAACGCATTGCCGACCAGGTTCGTCAATACCTGGCCGATGCGAAGCGGGTCGCCGATCATCGCTTGCGGGATATTGTTGGCTATGAGAAAGTCCAGGCGGATGTTTTTTTCCGATACACGGTGCGCAAAGAGCGTTTCCAGTTTTTCCACGATCCCGGAGATGGAGAAATCGATTTTTTCCGGTTCCACGCGGCCCGCTTCCAGCTTTGAAAATTGGAGGATGTCGTCGATGGTCGTAAGCAAAGACGATGCGCAGTCGTTGATTTTCCGGTTGAATTCCCGTTGTTTGCCGTCCAGGCTGCCTGCGGCCGACAGTTCGCTCAGCCCGATAATGGCGTTTAACGGGGTCCGGATTTCGTGGCTCATGTTGGCAAGAAAGATACTCTTTGCGCGGGCGGCGGCTTCCGCGGCTTTCCGCTGGCGAAGGGCCTCCTCCTTTTGCTTGCGTTCCGACATATCGACCACGGAGCCTTCGTAATACGATACATTGCCCATTGCATCGAAGACGGTGCGAACGGAAACGGATACCCAGAAAGGATTGCCGTCGCGCCGCCGCCCGCTTCCCTCGAAGTTCCGGATCCGGCCGGTTTCTTTAAGCTCCCGCAGGAAGTGCTTCTTCCGGTCCGATTCGAAGAAAAACAGATCGGCGACGTTGGTTTCCGAATCGATGAGTTCCCCGGGGGTGTCGCAGCCCAGGATCGCTGCAAGGCTCTGATTTGCGCTGATAAACGTTCCCTGCCGGGTGATCTGGAATATTCCTTCGATTGCGTTTTCAAACATGGAGCGGTATTTGCTCTCGGACGCCTTGAGCTGCTCGTAGAGCATGGCATTTTCAAGGGATACCGCCGCCTGAGCGGAAAGCATGTCGATGGCTTGCGCCCTGTCCTTTGTGAAAACGGACGGGGCGCTGTCGTTTTCGAGGTATATGATCCCTTTGAGCTTCCGCTGGTGTACGATGGGGCTGGCAAGGACGGATTGTTTGCTGCGCCGGGCAAAGTAGGGGTCTTCAGCGAACATGTGGCCGACTGCGGCATCCGCCAGGATGAACGGTATGCGCTTGTGGGCGGTGTAGTGGATCATGGAGGCCGGAATGGCCTGGTAGTCGGCCAGGGGGATGGAATGCGTCAACAGGGTCTGTCCCCATTCGAAACGGTTTTCCGCCTCGATATAGAGCTTCTCCTCCCGTTCGAGGATTAAAACCCCCCGCTGGGCGCCGGCGTTTTCCACGATGCGGTCCATCATCGTTTGGATCAGCGCCGGCAGGTCGATATCCCGGGAGATGGCCTGAAACGTCTTGAGCATGGAGCGCCAGTCGAGCAATTCCGAAAACTGCCTGCCCGGGGATGCAGACGCCGGTACAGGGGCCGGTGCGGAAGCTGCCGTCGGTTCGATCAATCCCGTCCGGCCCTCGGAAGCGGCAAAAAGGGACAGGCTCGGAAAATCTTTTTCCATTTGAGCGGCTTTGCCGGCGGCGCCCCATTTCAGGTAGGCGAAATGAGCATTTGCCAGGTAGGCATTTGCCGTTTCCATGCTGCCCGTATCCATGCAGAACCGGGCGGCGCACTCGTTTGCGATGGCCTCGTCCTGGATGTATCCGGCGTTGATGGCATGCTGTATGGCCCGGTTGTACAGGGCGGGCGCCGCTTCCGTTTTGTTTTTTATCCGGGCGGTTTCCGCGCGGATGAGCAGGTGTTTATGCCCGTAGTTTTCCCTGCACTGATCCGCCCACTCGCCCATCCTACGCCCGACTTCCTCGATTTCCCGGAGAATCCTGCGTTTTTTCAGGCGGGAAGCGCCGGTGCAGGTGCGTGCCAGGAGCAGCGCCTTGTAAAAGTAATGTTCCGGCAGAAAAATTTGTCCCGGCGTTTCGGAGGCAAGCGCTTCGATCCGCCCGGATCGCTCCAGGGCCTTTTCATAGTTTCCGGCCAGAAAGAATAGCTGCGTTTCCATCAGGCAATTCAATATGGATACGGCAGGCGTCTGGCCCGTTTCCTTTGTTTCCGGGCGTAATTCAGCATCGCCCGGGCCGTCCGCCGAAAGCGTGGCCTGTGCGCCGGTGTCGCCTTCGAGGACCTGGATGTATCGCTCCATAAGGCGCCAGACGGATTGCATCTCACGGTATCGGACGTTTCGGATAAAGCCGCCGTATCTTTCGAGTTCTTCGCGAATCCGGGAAACCCCGCTTCCCGTCACCATGTGATTGATCAGCAGATACATTGCGGCCCGGGCGGCAAAAATCGTGTTTCCGGATTCGATTCCTTCTTCGTATGCGTTCCGGTACATCCCGATGCCCGTGCTTGCATGGCGAACCCGGTGATTGATGCAGATGGCGTATGTGAGGCGGGTGATGCAGGCTATTCCGCGGTTTTCGCTGTGTTCGGTCATGGAAAGCGCAAGACGCCCGAAATGGTTTCCAGGAACGACTTCCCCCCGGGTCCCGGCCAGTATGGCGCCGAACACGCAATAGGCGAAAGGCGAATGCCGGCAATTGCCGTTTTCGAGGGTCAGTTCCATCATTGTCAGGCCCGTGTAGACCGCCAGGAAATTGTTGTGCGTCATTGCCGCGGCCGTGATTTCGGACAGGATGTCCATCATTGTCTCTGTCCGGTCGTCATCGATATCTCCGAGTGAAAAGAGGTCTTCCATCCGCATCGTCCGAAGTTTTCTGCGGAGCTTTCCGGATTTGAAACGGATGGTTTTCCGGCCCGGTGAAGCCGGGATCCGGAAGCCAAGCAGTCTGAGGGCCGTGATCCCGGCTTCCACGGCTTCCTTGTATTTTTCCTGGTTGGAAAGTACGCGGACAAGGGCATGGTGAATGTCGATTTTTTCCTTTTCCGTTTTTACCTTTTCAAGCAGAAACCGGTAGCGGCTTTCGGAAAGGGAGATCCGCCTGTTGAGGAATTCGGCCTGTGCGCACCCAATGTATATGGATAGGCTCAGGTCGTAGTGTGTTTCCCATGAATCGTCGGGCAGCAGGCCAATGGCGCCGGAAAAACACGTCAGCGCCGTATCATGGGCGGCCTGGCGCATGGCTTTTGCGCCGGCCCTGGCGTTGAGCCGGGCCAGCATGAGCTTTTCGTCCGGGTCATGAATCATGCTTTCGGCAAGGTTGAAGTGCCCGACGATGTCGAACAGGTACTCATCGAGCTGCTCCCGGGGTGTCCGGGCGAGCATGAGCAGCCCGATACGCAGGTGGATCCGCATTTTTTCCCGTGCGGAAAACATTCCGTAGGCGGCTTCCTGGACCCGGTCGTGCACAAAGGAAAACCTGATCGGCGGGATTCGGGCGGCGGATTGCCCATTGGCGTGCTTTTCCGGCCTGTTTTTTCCGGCCAGTGCCTGTATCAGCTGCACTTCGTTCTCGCGCGCGGACCCGATCAGCTCCTCGCGAAGGGCCTGCCACAGAAAGGCCAGGGTGTTATTGAAGTTTTCATGGCTGATGAGACACAGGGTTTTGAGGTCGAAGCGGCTGCCGATGCAGGCGGCCAGCATCAATAGCCGGGCGACATCCGGAGGCAGAATGTAGATCTTCCGGATCATCAAATCGACGACATTGTCGGTGACGGACGTTTTCCGGATTGCCCGGATGTTCCATTGCCACCGGCCGTTTGAGCGGTCATGGTAGATGGCGCCTTCCCGGTGGAAGGATTTCAGAAATTCCTTCGTGAAATAGGGGTTTCCCCCTGTTTTCGCCCGGATTTTTTCGGACAGGACGATGACCTCGTTGCTGTCCGCCTCCAGGGTTTCGGCAATCATCCGGTTTACGGCTGGAGGGGAAAGCGGTTCCAGGGGGATACGGATAATGTGGGTCCGTGTCTGTTCGATTTTCTCGAGGGCGGCCGTGAGGTGCTTGAGGTCTTCGATGCTGTTGTCCCGGAAGGCGCCGATAACCATCGTAAACGGGCTCTTCATGTCTTCTATGGCGACCCGGAGAAGTTCCAGGGTTGCCCGGTCGGCCCATTGGAGATCATCGAGAAAGATAATCAGGGGATGCTCCCGGTCGGCAAATGCACGGATGAAATTCAGAAAAACGGACTGGAAGCGGTTTCTGGCTTCCACCGGCGGCAGTTTTTCCACGGACGGCTGTTTCCCGATGATAATCTCCAGATCCGGCACGCACTCGATCATGAGCTGCCCGTTGGCTCCCACTGCCTTGAGAATCCGGTTTTTCCAGCGGTTGATGCTCTGACGGTTCTCGCCGAGTATTTTTTCGATAAGGCCTGAAAATGCTTCGAAAATCGATTCATAAGACCGGTTGAGCCTGTACTGGTCGAACTTGCCGGAAACGAAACAGGCGCTTTCCCGATGGATCATTTTCCGAAAATGATGGACCAGGCAGGTCTTTCCGATCCCTGAAGGGCCGGAAACAAGAAGCATTTCGGTCCCGCCGCCGGCTACCCGTTCACAGGACCGCAGGAGCTTGCCGATCTCTTCGTCGCGTTCGTATAGTTTGTCCGGAATGCTCATGGTTTCCGGGAAATCGAGCAGTCCCGGAGCAAAGGTGTCGAGGTTTTCTTTTTCCGATATCCGGTCGATGCAGAAGTGCAGATCGGATACCAGGCCGTTGGCGTTCTGGTAGCGGTCCGCCGGATTTTTGGACAAAAGTTTTTCCACGATCCGGGATACGGCCCCCGGGAGTTCCGGGCGTATTTCGTGGAGCGGGACGGGGGAGCCGGCAATATGGGCATGCACGATTTCGATGCTGTCGCCTCCGGTAAAGGGCAGCTTTCCCGTCAGCATGCGGTAGAGCGTTACACCGAAGGAGTACATGTCCGTCCGGTAGTCGATCAGGCGGTTGACACGCCGGGTCTGCTCCGGGGAAATATAGGGCAGTGCGCCCTCGGGCATCTCCGGGTCGTTTACCGGAAAACCCTTTCCGGTAAAGACTTCCGACCGGTTGAAATCGATGATTTGAATGTCCCGGCTGCGGGGGTTCAAAACGATATTGGCGGGGTTGATATCGTTGTGGATGATCCCGGCGGAGTGGATCGTTCCAAGGGTGGCTGCGATGGCGGCGGCAACCCTGAGAATGTCGGCAACGGGTTGTTTTTCGAACCCCGGGATTTTATCCAGGGCGCTGCCGCCGGAATCCTCCAGAATCAGCACCGGGTTGTTGCCCGGACGGTCGAACGCGATCACCCCGGGAATGCGCTTGTCTTCGAGCCTGAGAAGAATCTCGTATTCCCTTTCGAGGCGCGCGAGGGCCGTGCTGGTATGGTTGAGCGGGTTGATGCACTTGATGATAACCGGCCGGCTGTCGGAGGTCCGGACCCCGCGGAACACGATGGTGCGGTGCGTATCGTGAAGCTTGCCGGATATGGTGCAGCCGGGTATGGATATCATCGGGATGCTCCGTTTCTATGGGCCGGATTGCGGAGGTGGCCGCCGGACGGTAGAAAAAACTCAGAACCCCATTTCCTCGTTGACGATGATTACGGTGATATCGGTCATCATGGGTTTTCGGTGTACGATGGTCGTAATCCGGCAGATGCGTTGGGGGCTTTGGCAGTCGGTGCATATTCCGTCGCGGGCGCACGGGGTGTCCATGTTGAGGCTTTTTGCCCGCATGGGCCCGGCGATATTCCGGATTCTGGCGAGCGCCCCCGAAAGGTCGGGTGTCACCTTGTTGATGCCTGCGACGATGATGACCCGGGGGCATCCGAAGGTCATTGCGGCGGTCCGGTTTCCGGCGCCGTCCACGTTGACGATTTCCCCCGTTGCCGCAATGGCGTTTGCGCTGCACAAAAAGCAGTCGGCTCGACCCTGTTTCAGGCGAAGGTCCATGTCGGAGGCGTCCGCCCGCGGGTTCCAGTGATCGTAGACGGTTTTTCCCGCTTTTTCAAGTGTATCCGGCAGTCCGAGCCGCCGGGTCGTCGATGATCCACCAAATCCCACCGTGGCGCACGGATGGGTCAGATCCAGTACAAGATCGGCGGCCTCTCCGGCCGTTGCCGCAAAATGTGCCTGAAAACCGTTTTTTTTCAGGTTGACCACCGCCCGGTGACCGGTTTGTTCGTTGAGCCATCTCCGGCAGTTCGATTCTTCCATGGCCGTCTTTCCTCCCGCTTATCCTGTTTTTTGTACGCGTTTAATATATCCGAGCCCGCGGAAAAAATATAGTATAAAATTATGCTGTTGGGTTGGTAATAATTGACGCGGGGCGTAAAGTCGGCTACTGTTTCAGACGACACAGCACCCTGAATGTTGACGGCTTTGTAAAAGGCCAATATCTGGAACTGCGCGCAATGGGATAGAATTTCACGTCCGCCGGGTACGCTGCATTCTTCGAAACCCGGCAGGCATTGATCCTGAACTTTTTACAAGGCCGTCGGATCGCGACTTATACGGGTGCATCAATATTGGGGCTTTTATGACCGATTCGGCCAGGGCCGGGGAAAGGGGAAAATGCCATGAGTATCGACGGCGACCGGTATGCAATTCTGACCGGTGATCTAAAAAAGGACGACCAGCCGGATGCCCGTGGAATCGGGGATCGGATCCGGGCGATCCGGGAAGAAAAGGGTCTTTCCCACGAGCAGATGGCCAATTTGACCGGCTTTGACGTGGATTTGCTCTCCCGCATCGAACAGGGGGATATCAAACCGCCCATCGGGGTGCTGGTAAAGCTGTCAAGGGCTCTTGACGCGGCATTCTCAAGGCTTTTGTCCGGTGTTGGCAACCGGTTCTACTCCATTACCCGCAGGGACGAGCGAAAGCTGGTATCCCGGTCCACCTCGCCGAAGGGGAAAAATCTCTACACCTACCAGAGTCTTGCGCCGGAAGTGCAGGGGCGGCACATGGAATCGCTCATCGTCACCCTGGAGGAAAATCCCGAACAGGAAATGTCGGTTCATGACGGGGAGGAGTTCATTTTCGTCCTGGAAAAGGACGTGGTGGTCCGTCTCGGAGAGGATGTTTTCGAACTGGGCCCCGGCGATTCGGTCTATTACCTGTCCACAATGCCTCACATGGTGGCGGCCAGAAAGGATCGCGCCGTGATCCTTGCGGTCATCTATTCGGGGGAGGAATCCGGAAGCGGCGGTTCATAGGGACCGGTCAATGGTCATCATCCGTCCGCAGGTACACCGGCTTTCTCATAGCGATCCCATTTTTCATCCACTTCCTGCTGGACCGCCTCGATGTGCGCATCCGAAAGCGCCTTGAACCGGGCCTGGGTTTTGAAGTAATCGGCCACGGGGGGGCGTTTTTTACCTATCATTCTGGCTGATTTGCCCGTGAGGCGGAACCGGCCGTGCTCGATTTCATAGAGATCGAAGAGCCCGGTTTCCACGGCAAGGCGTCCGATCCTGACGCTCAGGTTGGCGGGAAATCCCCACCCGGCCGGGCACGGCGTATGGATGTGGAAATACCGCGGTCCGGAAAATGTTTTGGCCTTGAGGGTCTTGTCATACAGGTCGATGGGGTAGGATGCCGACGCCGTGGCGATGTAATCGAGTCCGTGTGCGGCCATGATGGCCGGGACATCCTTGTTTTTCTGGGGTTTTCCGGATACGGGGGTCGTGGTGGTCAAGACGTGCCGGGGGGTCGTTCCGGAGCGCTGTACCCCGGTGTTCATATAGGCTTCGTTGTCATAGCAGAAAAAGATGAAGTCCTCCCCCCGTTCGCAGGCACCGGAAAGTGCCTGAATTCCGATGTCCGCGGTTCCTCCGTCGCCGGCCCATGCGGCCACGGTCGTGTGCTTCCGGCCCTGTGCGCGGAGCGCGCCGAGTACGCCGGTTGCAGCGGCGGCGGTGGATGCGAAGGTGACGTTGAGGCAGGGAAGCTGGGTGGCTGCGATGGGGTAGAGCCCCTGGAGAACCGTCAGGCAGCTCGGCGGAACCACGAGAATGGTGTCCCGGCCCAGTGCTTTCAGTGCGGTCCGGTATATGATGGAAAGGCCGCAGCCGGAGCAGGCCCGGTTTCCGGGATGGACGAATTCTTCTTCTGTCAGGTTGAGGACGGTGGTTTTGGTTGTCATGCGTATATCCGGTATATATGTTGTAAAATATTTTGCTGGAACATCACATTTTCAGGCCGATCCACGCCGAAGCATCGTCGCTTACGGAGCCGGGGCGGCACGAATTCCTCAGGGCTTCGGTCAGCTCGGCGGTTTTGATTTCCCGGCCGCCCAGTCCCAGGATGTAGTTTTTCACGAAGGGCCGGTCCGTCAAGCCGTACAGGGCGGCCTTGATATCCGCGAACAGGGCCCCCTGGTATCCGTAGCTGAGCGCTTTTTCAAACACGATCAACCCCTTTTTGCCTGACAAGGCTTCGGCAACCGCCTTGTCCGGAAACGGCCGGTAAACCCGCAGGCCGGCAACCCCCACGGAAACCCCCTCCTTCCGAAGCTTGTCGATGACATCCCGCAGGTGGTACGAGAGCGATCCCATGCATACGGCCGCGTATTCCGCATCGTCTGTCCGGTAGTGCTCGATGAACGGGTCGCCGTTCCTGCCGAAAACCGTTTCGAAGCGGTTTTCGATGTCCCGGATCACATTCAGGCTCCTTCTCATGTCCGTATGCAGGTTGTGGCGGATTTCCATGTAGCCGGGAGCGGTTTCGTTTCTGACATCGGGCCGGATATCGGGAAGCGTCACGGTGTTGAGGTTTTTCGGGCACGTCGGGTCCAGTGCGTAGTGCGGGGAAAAATCGGGCAGAAACGCCCGGACCTGCTCAGGGTCCGGCAGCTCGAAAGGCATGTAGGTGTGCGACAGGATGTATCCGTCGTAGCAGACCATCACGGGTATGCTTACGGTTTCGGCCAGTGCGAATGCCTTGATAACCGAGTCGATGATCTGCTGGTGGTCGCAGGCATAGAGCTGGATCCAACCGGTGTCACGCTGGGATACGGCATCCTGGTGGTCGTTCCAGACCGTCCAGGGGGCTCCGATCCCCCGGTTGACCACGCACATGACGATGGGAAGGCGCGCGCCGGCCGCCCAGTTGAGCTGCTCCGTCATGTAGAGCAGGCCGTTGGCGCTGGTGGCGGTAAAGGTCCGGGAACCGGTGCTTGAAGCGGCGATGCAGACCGCAAGGGCGCTGTGTTCGCTTTCGACCGGGATATACTGGGCTTTCATCTCGCCCGCGTCCACCAGTTCGGAGAGTTTCTCCGTGAGCGGCGTCTGCGGGGTTATGGGATATGCGGCGATCACCGCGGCCCTGGCCAGCTGAACGCCCAGGGCGGCCGCCACGTTGCCGGATTCTATGATATGCATCTGCTTTATTGATCCTCTTGCATGATAATAACGGTTTCTTCCACCATGGAAATGGCGCCGGCCGGGCACTCCTCCGCGCAGATGCCGCAGCCTTTGCAGTACTCGTAATCGATTTCGGGACGGATGGTCTTGGTGACCACGCCGTCCGGGCAGTACAGCCAGCAAAGGAAGCAGGCCTTCTTGTTTTTCTTTGCGGGGGTGCATTTTTCAAGATCGATCACCGGTCGCAGCACCCGCCACGACCCGGTTCGCCCCCCGTCTCCGGGCCCGGGTTCGCTGTGGGATTTTTTCAGGGCGAATCCGCTTTCGTCGTTCATTTATGCGTCTCCAACACGGGTATGTTCGTATGTGGTTCTAGCCACATCGGCGTTTTTTCTTCCGTTTTTTCCGGCAAATTCCGCTTCGATGGCCTCGCAGAGGCTGTCGATGGACATGAGGCCGGCGGCTTTTCCAAAAGCCCCGATGATGCCGGTATTGACGATGCCGGGCGGCAGGCCGCCGGTCAGGGCGATATTGGTGACATCCGCCGTTGCAACCCGCATGCCGGGAAACGAATACGCTTCCGGGGCCTTGGGCGAGTTGATGACGATCAGTCCGCCGGGCCTGAGGCCGGCGGCCACGTCCACCTCTTCAAGCAGAAGGTGGTCGAGCACGATCACCATGTCCGGCTCGGTAATGGGGGAAAGGTCGTATATCTTGGTTGCGGCGAATTTGAGGGAGGTGAAAACCGGCGCTCCCCGCCGTTCGGTGCCGAAGGTCGGGGCCATGACCACGCCGCTGTAGCCGGTCCGGAAGGCCGCTTCGGCCACGATCTTCGCCGCGGTGATGGCGCCCTGTCCGCCGCGGCCGTGCCACCTGGTTTTTATGATGTCGTCTCTCATGATATAATTGTTTTTCAATTGGTTGTATGACTTTCCGCAGGCATCGGAAAACCGGTGGAAAACACCGATTGTCCGGCCGGACGGCCACCTTGGTCCAAAAGGATCATAATCTAAAACAACCTTGACGTTAAAGTAAATTGATTTTTGCAAAACGGGGGGACTTTTTTCCCCCTCTGCTGCTTAACCGGTATCATCGGCTCCGGCCGCAGGCGGTGAAACAGGGGATAAGGAGCATAGGATGTGCTGACGAAAGGAAGCACATCATAAACGTTATTGCCCCGTTAAATCTGTTGCGGCGGCGTTTAAGCGATGCGCTTCCTTCGTCAGCACATCCTATGCTCTTGACGAAAATTCCGGTTTTTATTCAGGCGCGATTTATTGCCGGTCCTGGCCGCAGGCGGTGAAATAGGGGGTGAGCGCCCGGGTGATACGGTTTT
>SL_8KL_010_SEDDRAFT_10002833_pt1 | contig 14482 bp, 12 predicted proteins | sample SodLakKL_010_SED_4_FD_11160 | JGI IMG/M metagenome (IMG submission 11160) | reverse complement strand
AAGCCGTTTTTTTCATATTATGAACAATTACAATCATTTTTGATGAGGTTTTTCTCTTTTAAGAAGTTGCAAATTACTTCCTTAAGGTTTGGTTTGCCAAAATCTTCTAATTCATAGCCGATTTTTAAGTTTGGTTTTTTAATGTTTACTACCCTGTTAAGATCAATTGGTGTTGCTATCAGGACTAGATCGCAAGGTGTGTTGTCAATTGTTTTTTCAAGGTCTTCTATTTGCTGCTTGCTGTAGCCCATGGAAGGCAGTACCGGTCCCAGGTTTGGATATTGTTCAAACGTTTCTTTAAGCTTTCCTACTGCATAAGGTTTTGGGTCTACTAGTTCAGCAGCGCCATACTTAAGAGCTGTTATACTGCCATAACTGTATTTTACTCCTCCATGTGTAACAGTTGGTCCTTCCTCAATAACAAGGACTTTTTTGCCTCTTATAGTTTTCGGATTATCTACGAATGTTGGAGAACATGCGTCTATCATGATAGCGTCGGGATTAATTTTTGCTACATTATTTCTAACATGCTGCAGGTCTTCTAAATCTGCACTTTCAATTTTATTAACAACTACGGCATCAGCTAGGCGAAGTGTTGTTCCTCCAGGATAGTATTTAAGCTCGTGACCTGCACGTTGACCGTCAACCATAGTAATCATAAGGTCCGGTTGATAAAAAGGAAAGTCATTGTTACCACCATCCCATAGAATAAGATCACAGTCTTCTTTTTCTGCTTCACGTAAAATTGATTCATAATCAATGCCGGCATAAATTATGTTACCATGGTTTATGTGTGGTTCATACTCTTCCATTTCTTCAATGGTGCATTCATGTTTTTTCAAATCTTCTATTGTGGCAAAGCGTTGTACCGCTTGTTTTACAAGGTCACCATATGGCATGGGGTGGCGAACAGCAACAGCTTTTATATTATGTTTTTTTAGAATTTTAATAATTCTTCTTGATGCTTCACTTTTACCACCACCGGTTCTTACTGCTCCTGTGGCAATTATAGGTTTGGATGATTTAAGCATAGTGGAATTTAAACCTAAAAGCTTAAAGTCTGCACCGGCAGCATTAATGATTGAAGCAAGATTCATTACTAAATTGTAATCTACATCACTATATGAAAATACACATTCATCAACGTTGTGTTTTTTAATTAAATCTGTAAGTTCATCCTCTGAATGAATTGGAATACCTTCAGGATATAGCTTTCCGGCTAACTCGGCAGGATATTTTCTACCATCAATATCGGGAATTTGTGAGGCTGTAAAAGCAACAACATTGTAGTTTTCATTATCCTTGAAATAAGTGTTAAAGTTGTGAAAATCACGTCCTGCTGCCCCAATAATAATAACGTTTTTCTTTTTCTTGTGCATATTTTATTATTTAGATTTGTTTATACTATCATTAATTTTTAAATAAAGATTTGGCAAAAAACTTCTACAAAAATAAAAGTTTAACCAAAATAAATCAGAATTTTATATTTTTATTATCAAATTATTTTTAACAGTAACTCAAGTGGCCTGTCATTTAAGGTTTTTAAGCAAGAATTTTATACATTAAAGCGATTATGAAAAAATAGCAAAGCATTTATATAATTACGTAAGCAATGAAATAATGAATTGAAAAATCAGTCTAAAACTATAATTTACGTGCTGTTTTTTAAATAATTATGTGTTTTACTAAGGTCTTTGACAATGTTTATTTATATAACAAGCTTTTAGTAAAAAAATATGGTTATATTCGTTACCAAAAGGAGTCTTTAATTAACGAAATTTCAACCCCGTGGGTTTGGCAAAATCCACGGAACTAACCGCTATGGCTAACCATGTAGGTTTTGCCAAACCCACGGGGTTAATTTGCATTAAATATATTTTATACAAATTAAAAACAACAACTTGATTATAGGTACACGTGGTAGTTCACTGGCTTTATCCCAGGCAAACCTGGTTAAAGAAGCTCTTGAAAAAGTTTATACAAATCTTAATGTTGAATTAAAGATTGTAAAAACCAAGGGAGACAAAATCCTTGATGTCGCTTTGTCAAAGATTGGCGACAAAGGTCTTTTTACTAAAGAGCTTGAGAATGAGCTTTTTAAAAAAAATGTGGATATTGCGGTTCACAGCCTGAAAGACTTACCTACTCAGTTGCCTGAAGGTCTCGTGTTAGGAGGTGTTTTGCAGAGAGGTGAGTTTCGTGATGCATTAATCCATATTTCCGGTAAAAATTTTAACGAGCTTACTGAAGATGACATTATTGCTACCTCCAGCCTCAGACGTAGGGCTCAGCTCATGAAGCATAGCACGGCTTTCAGGGTAGTTGACATTAGAGGAAATGTAAACACAAGGATCAAAAAAATGAATGAAGGATATTGCACTGCAATGATAATGGCAGCCGCCGGGCTTCAGCGATTAAATATGGACCACATGATCACCCAGATACTTGACCCGGAAATTATCGTTCCTGCCGTAAGCCAGGGAGCTATTGCCATGGAAGTGCGTGATGATGATAAGGCTACAAAAGAATTACTCAATAATGTCACACATAAAAATACACTTATTGCCATAACAGCTGAAAGATTATTTCTTGGGATGATTGAAGGGGGGTGCCAGGTGCCCGTAGGTTGTTATTCAAAAATTACGGGAAATAAATTCAAAATAGAAGGCTTTGTTTCTGATATGGACGGTTCAAAAATCATCCGGGATCATGTTGAAGGAGATATTAGCCGTAGTGATTTATTGGCCCGGGAGCTGGCAAATCTTTTTATAAAAAAGGGTGCCCCGGAAATTATTGAGCAAATTAGAAAAATGAATAAGGGTTAAATAAATAACATATGCTTAACCTCGAAAACAGGGTTATAGTTACCACACAACCGGCAGATCAATCACCGGAGCTTTGCTCTCTGCTTAAAGCAAAGGGAGCAAAAGTTTTTAATATTCCTATGATCGAAACAAATACGTTAAAGCTGCAACCGGAACAAATACAAGATTGCTTGACACCAAACAAATATTCTCATATTATATTTACGAGTAAAAAAGGAGTAAGAGGATTTTTCGAAAATCTTAAAAACTACAAAGAAGGTGCATTATTACCGGAAAGTTTAAAAATTGCTGTTATTGGTGAATCAACAAATTTAGAAGTAGAGAAATACGGCCATAAAGTTGATTTTGTTAATCCCGGTACAGATCTTGAAGCTTTTATACCCTATTTGTTGGAAAAAGTGGTTAATTATAACGACAATGTTATACTGGCTTTGGGAACACTTGCTTCTGATGATATGTACAAAGCTTTATCAGAGATAGCGAAACCTTTACGCATAAATGTTTATGAGACCATTTTGGTTGAAGAAGTTAATGAAGAGTTATCCGAATATATCATATCCGGTAAAGCTGATATGTGTGTTTTTACTTCTCCTTCAACTTTTGATAATTTTTTGCGTTTTTTTGGAAAGCCAAATGACATAAGTCTTGCGGCAATAGGAACAACTACTGCTAAGGCTATTGAGAGATCGGGTTGTTCGGTGCACGTGACAGCTCCAAATCCTTCAGCAAAAGCTATGGCTGATGCAATAGAAAAATATTTTATTAATCATAAAATCTAAGTTAATTATGTCTTATCCAAATACTCGTTTAAGGAGACTTAGGAATAATCCAGCAATACGCAATATGATCAGCGAGACGACAGTTTCTCTTGACAGTCTTATTATGCCGTTGTTTGCATGTACCGGAAAAAACACTAAAAATCTTATAAAATCTATGCCCGGTAACCATCAATTGTCAACGGATTTGCTTGTAGAGGAGTGTCAGCGATTATATGAGATAGGCATAAGGTCGGTATTATTATTTGGTATACCGGAAACAAAAGATGAAGACGGTCTTATTGCAGCACGGGAGGATGCGGTTATTCCTACAGCTATTCATGCAATAAAAGAGAAGCTGAAAGATATGTATGTTATTGCTGATGTTTGCAATTGTGAATATACAACGCATGGCCATTGTGGTACTATAATAAATGGTGATGTGGATAATGATCTTACTCTTGAAACATTGGCAAAACAGTCTGTAGCATTTGCCAAAGCTGGTGTTGATATGGTAGCGCCAAGCGACATGATGGATGGCCGGGTGGGTCATATACGCCGTAAACTGGATGAAAACGGCTTTTATAATCTTCCCATAATGGCTTATTCGGCAAAATATGCTTCAGCATTTTATGGTCCTTTTCGTGAAGCTGCTGATAGTTCACCCGGCTTTGGTGACAGAAGTACTTACCAGATGGATCCGGGCAACAGCGATGAAGCAATGCGCGAAATAAAACTCGATATTGAGGAAGGAGCTGATATCATAATGATAAAACCAGCGCTAAGTTACCTTGATATTATAAGAAGAGCCAAAGAATCTTTTAACATTCCAATTGCAGCCTATAATGTGAGTGGTGAATTTTCCATGGTAAAAGCAGCATCAGCAAATGGGTGGTTAGACGGCGAAAGAGTTGCCCGCGAAATATTAAGATCCATTATAAGGGCAGGCGCCGGCATTATACTTACATATCATGCAAGGGAAATTGCAGAATCACTTAAAGGGCAAAGATATTTTTAAAAAAATATTACCTTTTACATTATGACTTCCATGAAGTTTTGTTTTTTTTATAAGTTTGTTATAAGTTTTCAAAGTAGTGAACATAAAAAAGAGTTTAATATATGGATTATCAAAATAGCAGGCAGCAATTTCAAAGAGCACAAAAAGTAATACCTGGTGGGGTGAATTCTCCGGCACGAGCATTTAAGAGTGTAGAAGGTGAGCCCCTTTTTATAACAAAAGGAAAAGGCTCCAAAATATGGGATATTGATGGCAATGGATATATTGATTATGTCGGATCCTGGGGTCCTATTATCCTTGGTCATGCACATGAAAAGGTAGTAAATGCTATTACAGAAGCTGCACAGAATGGCACGGGGTTTGGCGCACCAACAGTCATTGAGACTGAAATAGCAGAGCAAATTGGTAAAATGAAGCCATCAATGGAAATGGTACGCATGGTGAATTCAGGTACGGAAGCTACTATGAGCGCTTTAAGGCTTGCAAGGGGATATACCGGGCGGAATAAATTTATCAAATTTGAAGGTTGTTATCATGGCCATGCTGACAGTTTTTTGATAAAGGCCGGCTCGGGAGCTATGACTTTGGGCTTACCCGACAGCCCCGGAGTTACCAAATACACTGCCCAGGATACACTTACAGCAAAATTTAATGATGCGCAAAGCGTTCGTAAGCTGTTTGAAGAAAATGATGAGGAAATAGCCGCTGTAATTCTCGAACCCATCGCCGGGAACATGGGTGTAATCCCCCCTGATGCCGGTTTTTTAGAAGAATTGAGAGAGATAACCAGCAAATATGGAGCTTTATTGATCTTTGATGAAGTGATGACAGGCTTTCGTATTGCCAAAGGTGGTGCAGAGGAATATTATGGTGTTAAACCTGATATTACAACAGTTGGAAAAGTTGTTGGAGGAGGCCTTCCGGTAGGAGCCTTTGGTGGCAAAAAAGAGATAATGGAGAAACTTGCCCCGGTAGGTCCGATATATCAAGCAGGCACATTGTCAGGTAACCNNATAGCTTTGNCTGCAGGCCTGACTACACTGAAAATTATTGATCAAACCCCCGGCTTTCACGAAAAACTGGAGAAAAAATCTGCTGAGCTTGAAAAGGGATTCCTTGAAAATCTTAAACAGACAGGTACGAAAGGTATTGTCAACAGGGTAGGATCTATGATTACTCTCTTTTTTACTGATCTTAAAAAAGTAAGGTCCTTTGATGATGCTAAAGAGTCTGATACCGGAAAATTTAGCAACTATTTTATGGGATTGCTTGAAAATAACATTTATATGCCTCCTTCTCAGTTTGAAGCTGCATTTGTACCCGCTAGTATTACTGATGAAGAAATTGAATTGACATTGGCGGCAAGTTTGGAAGCTATGAAAAAATTGTAATAGTAAAATAATGTCAAATCTTTTCACTGAAACTTTAAAGGGTAAGGTAACCGAAAGACCACCTGTGTGGTTTATGCGTCAAGCCGGTCGTGTGTTGCCTTCATACCAGGAGTTGAAAAAGAAGTATACCTTTTGGCAACTTATGAAAGACCCGGAGCTGGCATCAAAAGTTACCCTATTACCTGTCAGGGACCTTGGAGTAGATGCTGCAATATTGTTTTCTGACATTTTGGTAATACCCTATGCAATGGGTATGGGCTTAGAATTTACAGATAAGGGTCCGGCTTTTGACCAGCCTCTAAAGAATTATGAAGACCCCGTCAAACGTCTTAAACCTGAACCCGAAAAGCTTGAATATGTTTACAAAACTATAGACAAGTTCTTTAAAACTTCCGGTAACCAAATGCCTTTGGTAGGTTTCTGCGGAGCTCCCTTGACAGTAATGCTTTACATGATACAGGGTTTAGGTACTAAATCAAATTTTCCGGATGCGGAAAAATTTCTGTTCAAAGAAAAAAAGCTTACAAAAAAGATTGCCGAAGCCGTAACAGAGCTTACCATTGAATATTCATTACGCCAGGTAAAAGCAGGAGTAAATGCTTTTCAGATTTTTGATACACATGCAGGAATAATACCATTTACATATTACAAAGAGGTCTTTATGCCTTGTGTAAAAAAGATTGCTGATGCAGTTCGACAAACCCGAACACCTTTTATATTTTTCCCTAAAGGAATTGGTGCAGGAATTAATGAGATAGATTATGACATGTGTGATTTTCTCAGCATTGATTGGCAAACTTCAATATATACGGCAAGACAAATGGTAGATAAAAATGTTGGGCTACAAGGCAATCTTGACCCCAGGATTCTTTTTGCCGATAAGAAGACTATAGAAATTGAATTAAATAAATTTTTACCATTCCACAAACAAGAATCCAAATGGATATTCAATCTTGGTCACGGACTTCTGCCGGATATACCGGTGGAAAATGTTAAATTTGTTGTTGATTTTGTAAAACAAGCAAAATGGTGATATATTCCAAAAAAGATGGTTTGTTAGTGCTTGTTTATGAGTGGTATATTATTAATAATATTTGTGTAATTTATGGCAAAATACTATAAAGTTAAAAGTTAAAAGTTAAAAGCATCAAGCATCAAGCGCCAATTATCAAACATTTTTTTACACGTGTGTTGGGTCATGGATATAAAATTGCTGAATAAATATAATAAGCCGGCTCCGCGTTATACCAGTTATCCACCGGCTACATTCTTTCATGAAGGTATTACTTCGGATAACTATAGGGAAATGATAGAGGCTTCGAACGATGATGAGCCTCAAAATATTTCCGTATATATCCATATTCCGTTTTGCAAGCAATTGTGTCATTTTTGTGGTTGTAACACCGGCCTATACCCTGAAGAAAATGTTGTTCAAGATTATATTTTTTCATTAATAAAGGAGATTGAGCACGTATCTTCATTGCTTGATCTTTCAAGACCTTTAACGCAAATTCATTGGGGAGGTGGTACGCCTAATTCTATAAGTCTCACTTATATTGAAAAGGTGATGGAAGTCCTAAGGCAAACATTTTCTTTCAGTGAGCATGCTGAAATAGCAATGGAATGTAATCCGGCCTACCTGGAACTTTCGCATATTGATCAACTTGCACGTATGGGGTTTAACCGGCTTAGTATTGGAATACAGGATTTTAAGCAAGAAGTCTTAAAACAGGCAAACAGGAAAACTCCTTTATTTCCGGTAGAAGAAATGATAGGTTGCATGAGGGATAATGAGATGAGCGTAAATATTGATCTGATGTATGGATTGCCTGGACAAACGCCTGCATCATTCAAAGAAACCGTTGAAAAAGTAATTTCCATTGCTCCCGACAGAGTGGTGACCTTTTCTTATGCCCATGTTCCATGGATAAAACCTGCACAAAAGCAGTTGGAAAAAGCAGGATTACCGCAGGCCGGTGAAAAACTTGAAATGTTTGAAGCAGCCTATAATTTGTTTACCGCACATGATTATATTTCCATTGGTATGGACCATTATGCCAAGCCTGACGATGAGCTGAGTATTGCTTTGAAAAATAAAAAGCTGCATAGAAACTTTCAGGGATATTGTACACAGGAAACTACAGGTCAGGTTTATGGCTTTGGGGCAACATCCATAAGTCAGCTCGGCGGAGGGTATTATCAGAATAATAAGAATGTTTCTGAATATATAGATGAGGTTGAGCAAACAGGCTTTGCAACCAAACGTGGCTGCGAACTCAATCAGCGTGATATTATTTGCAGGGATATTATCACTCAGATTATGTGTAACGGTTATTTGGATTTGAATGATACGGCAAGTCGTCTTAATTGCAGTGTTGATGAACTGGAGAAAATTACCGGTTTTCGTAAAGAGAATTTGCAGTCTTTTATTGATGATGACTTACTTGTAATGGAAAATAATGTACTAAAGCTTAAGCCTGCAGGTTTTCTTGTGGTAAGGAATATAGCCATGGAGTTTGACCCCTTATATAGGCAGAAGAAACAGCAATATTCAAAAACGTTATAATTTGTGTTGTTCGTTGTTTTTTGTTCGTTGTTTGTTGTTTTTTGTTCGTTGTTTGTTGTTTGTTGTTCATTGTTTGTTGTTTGTTGTTCATTGTTTGTTGTTTGTTGTTCGTTGTTTTGGATTTTGGATTTATTTTGAGCTTGGGATTTTGGATTTTGGATTTATTTTTAGTTTTGGATTTTGTGGTTGAGTTTTGCTATTTGGAATTTTACATTAATGGATATACCAAAAAACACACATACACTTATTATTGGAGCCGGCCTTACAGGGTTGAGCACAGCTCATTATTTGAGAAAAGCCGGTATTGAATTCACTGTTTTGGAAAAAGATAGTAGACCGGGGGGTGTTATTCAAACCTGCAAGGAAAACGGTTTTATATATGAGAAGGGCCCAAATACCGGTGTTATTGGCAGTGAATCGATTGTTGAGCTTTTTGAGGACCTTAAGGAACATTGTGAACTGGAGACGGCAAGTAAAAAAGTAAAAAAAAGGTATATACTTAAAGATGGCAAATGGGCTGCCTTACCAACAGGACTGATAAGTGGAATTAAAACGCCTTTATTTACCCTGAAAGATAAATTCAGGTTACTTGCAGAGCCTTTCAGAAAAAGAGGCACTAATCCGCACGAAACTTTGGCTGAACTCGTAAAGCGCCGAATGGGCAAAAGCTTCCTGGAATATGCTATAGATCCGTTTATTCTTGGCGTATATGCAGGTAACCCTGAGGTTTTGGTTCCAAAATATGCATTGCCCAAGCTTTATAACCTTGAGCAAAACTATGGCAGCTTTATAGGGGGAGCTGTTAAAAAGCGGTTTGAAAAAAAATCTGACCTTGAAAAAAAAGTTACACGAGAAGTTTTCTCAGCTAAAGGAGGTTTGTCAAACTTTGTAAATGCACTATATAAATCTGGCGGAGAAGAAAACTTTATCATTGAGGCGAAAGATATAACAATACTGCCTGATAGCAGTAATTATAAAATAAGCTTCACCCTTGACGGCAAACCAAATGAAATTTTTACCGAGAATGTTATAACTACCATAGGTTCTTATGAATTACCGGCATTGCTGCCATTCATTAACAAAGAGAAGATGAAAGAAATAACGGAACTTCAATATGCAAAAGTAACAGCTGTCACTTTGGGCTTTAAAAAGTGGACTGGAATTCCGCTTGATGGTTTTGGTGGTCTTATCCCTTCCAAAGAACAACGTGATATACTTGGTGTTTTATTTCTTTCAAGTTTGTTTATTGACCGGGCTCCTGAAGGAGGGGCTTTATTTACGGTTTTTTTGGGTGGTTCCAGAAATGTTCATATAGCTGATTTACCGGATGATAAAATTTATGCTATTGTAAAAAATGAAATCCAAAATTTGTTAGAGATAAGTAACTTCAATCCTGATATCTTCAAAATTAACAGATATAAGCATGCGATACCCCAGTATGAAGCTTCCAGTGCCATACGTTATGCAGCCATAAATGAAACAGAGCAGCAGTATCCCGGGCTGAAGATTGGAGGCAATATTCGTGACGGTATTGGTATGGCAGACAGGGCTAAACAAGGAAAAATGCTTGCAGAACAAATTATTAATTCGAAATCATGAATAAAACAGCGGTTATTCTCATTAACACAGGTACTCCCGACAATTATTCCGTTGGAACTGTAAAAAAATACCTGAAGGAATTTTTAAGTGATAAACGGGTGCTCGATATGCCTGCCTGGCGGCGGAAATTATTGGTGCATGGTTTTATTGCACCAATGCGTGCCAAGCGCTCTGCCAAATTATATCAAAAAGTATGGACCAATGATGGGGCACCATTGCTTATTAATTCTTTTAACCTTAAAAACAGATTACAGGTTGCACTTGGCAATGATTTTGAAGTATTGCTTGGTATGCGATACGGCAACCCTTCATTGAAAATTGCTTTAGATAAAGCTAAAACCAGTAATTGCACCAATCTTGTCTTGCTGCCGCTATTTCCACAATATGCTTCTTCTACCACAGGGTCAAGTATCGAATTTGCATTCAAGCATTTGCAGAACTGGAACAATATACCCAAAACAAAAGTGATTAACAAATTTTATAATCACCCGGATTTTATAAAAAGTTTTGTGGAAAATATCAGGGGTATGCAACCGGAAAATTTTGAGCACATTTTGTTCAGCTATCATGGATTACCAATAAACCATGTATATAACACGCATTACGGAAAGCCTTGCAGTCAATTTAACTGTACTGAAGAATTAAACGAAGATAATATATTTTGCTATAATGCAATGTGTTATGATACTACAAGGCTGATAGCTAAAGCCCTGGATCTGGAACCTGAACGTTATACTGTTGCATTCCAGTCGCGTTTCTCAAAAAACTGGCTTACTCCTTTTACCGATAAAATCATTAAGAAAAAAGCAAATGAAGGTATAAAAAAGTTATTGGTTGTTTCTCCCTCTTTTGTTTCAGATTGCCTTGAAACCACTGTTGAAATAGGCGATACATACAAAAAATTATTTTTTAACAAGGGAGGAGAACAGTTTGCATTAGTTCCAAGCTTGAACGATAACATATCCTGGATAGAAGCCGTGAAAAACATAGTGCTTAAGTAAACCTATCTAATCATTGGTTTCTAAGGAAAATGTGTGTTTTAATGTTTTTGCAATTGAAATTAAATCCTCTTTTGCTGCTGCTTTCCTTAAGTTACTCATTATAACTTTGATAATTTTATCGGAATATGAATCAAGCATTTTATTTACATACTCTTTTTGCTCTTCGTCCAATGTAGTATAGAAAGTTTCATATGAAGATAGTAAATATTGCTTTATTAAGCCCATTTCATCTTTTATTTCATGCATGAGAGGTAGTATGAACTGTTTGGAATACCAGTCGTAATATTCTTGTGAAATATCATTTATAATATACTCGGCTTTAGTAACTTCCAAAGTTCTTTTATCGATATTAAAATCAATAACTTTATTGATATCATCAATTGAATACACAAAGCAATTTTCCATTGAATTTATTTCGGGGTCAATATTTCTTGGAATTGAAAGGTCAATAAATATGTGGGGCTTGTCTTTTAATGTTTTTTCCAGCCTTAAAATTTCTTGTTTGCACATGATATAATCGGGAGCGCTTGTTGAAGCGATTATTATGTCATTGTCGGCAATTGCGTCAAATCTTTTACTGAAATTGATTGTTTTACAATTGATCTTATTGGCTAATTTGGAAGCAGTTTCACCTGAACGGTTAGTAACTGTAATATTGCAATTTTTAAATTGTTGTTGAAAATTTAAAGCTGTTAAATTTGATATCTTTCCGGCTCCAATTAGTAAAATGTTTAAATTTTTATATTCTTCAAATTTTTGTTTAACCATTTCAACTGCCAGTGTGGCAACAGATACGGAACCTTCTCCTATTTTAGTTTGCGAACGCACTTTTTTCCCACTTTGAATGGCTAATTGAAAAAGCTTATTCAGCATATTGTTTGTTGCATTACTTTCTTTTGCAATAAAATATGCGTCTCGTACCTGGCCTTGGATTTGGTACTCTCCAATAACCATTGACGATAAGCTCGAAGAAACATTAAATAGATGCATTACAGCATCCTGGCAATTCTTTTTATATAGGTAGTCAGAAAATGATTCAGTTGGAATATTATGAAATCTATTAATAAAACTGACAATATCTTCAAATCCCTTTTGTATATTATTCACTGATGCGTATATTTCAACACGATTACATGTAGCCAGGATTACACTCCCTTTAACAGAATCATATTCGTTAAGCATTAATAATGCATTGGATAAAACAGCATCTGGAAAATGGAGCTTTTCTCTTATATTAACATCAGCGGTTTTAAAATTAATACCAACAATTAAAAAGTGCATATTTAAAATTTTAAAAAATTTATTGGATGTTGTTTACAGGATCGAAATTATATTGCCGACTTTTTGAGTTGACTTTAATGTTATATATGATCATGGTGTATTTGTTTTTTATAAAACATTATATAAATACAAAGATAAAATTTTCAAACAAAGTAATTGCGCAGAAATATTAAGGTCAAAGAGAAATAATTAGAATACAAAATAATAAAATTATTTAATAAATAGTTGTAATTTTTTGCTTTAACATGCTGGTAATGCCAGGAAGGTTGAGTTTTTTTCAGGAAATTAATTTGCAAAGAATTAATTTAAAGTTTAAATTTATTATTTATAAACTTATTTTTGCACAGTGTTTGATTTTTATTCTGCTTATAAATGATTTATGCTTTTTTTTTGCATAATACAACTTTAATGATTTTGGCAATTAATATTTATATTATATTTAAATTATTGAATTATTAAAACCCATGAAGATCGAAAAATTAAGAGATACAATTAAGGGATTAGGGGAAGTAAGTGTTGCCTTTTCGGGAGGTGTTGATAGCACATTGGTTTCAAAAATTGCTTATGAAGTATTGGGAGATAAGGCAACTGCAGTAACGGTTGTTTCTGAGTTTACCGGTGAAAATGATATTTCAGGGGCTATAAAAACTGCAGAAGAAATAGGTATAAAGCACAAAATTATAAAAGTTAAAATATTGGATGGAGAGATTAAAAAGAATCCTGAAAATAGGTGCTATTTATGCAAGGTAAAAATATTATCTTCAATACCGGGAAAAAATATTATTGATGGAACTAATGCTGATGACGATGAAAAAAGGCCGGGCATGAGAGCGCTTAGAGAATTTGGCGTTTACACGCCTCTTAAAGAATTAGGGATTGGAAAATGGGAAATAAGGCAGTTAGCCAAAGAATATGGTCTTTCGAATCATAACAAAGAATCCAATAGTTGCCTTGCTACAAGAATACCTTTCCATTCAGAAATAACAAAAGATAAATTAAATAAAATTGAAATTGCCGAAAATGCATTAAATGAGGAAAAAATATACAACATAAGAGCGAGATTGGTTAATGATAAATTTGTATTTGAAATTCCTGCAAAGTATTTAAAAAAATATGAGGACTCCACTGATAAAATTAAAAATAGAATAACTAAAACTAATATTAAAACCATTGAACTACGCGAGAGAGAATGAATATAGATAATGCGCTTAAAAAATTTAAAGAAGGGAAAATAACAAAAGAGGAGGTTAAACAACTGATCCTTGAAAACTCATTTATAAGCATTGATTGTGCAAATATTGACAATGACCGAAAAAAAAGAAGAGGTTTTCCCGAAACTGTTTACTGTCAGAATAAAACCCCCGGGGAAGTAAAGCAGATATTTGAAATAATGATCGAAGAAAATAAAGTGGTTTTGGGAACAAAAGCAAGCAAAGAGCATTTTGAAGAAGTAAAAAATATTAAAGGAATAGAAGTTAATGAAGAAACAGGTCTTATAGTTTATAAAAACAAAGAAAACGAAAAGACCGGAAATGTTATTGTTCTTAGCGCCGGCACCTCTGACAGATCTATTGCTGAAGAGGCAGCAATAACAGCTGAATGCATGGACTGTAATGTGAACAGAAAGTATGACTACGGCATAGCCGGGCTGAACAGGATCCTTTCTATAAGAAATGAGCTTGAAGAAGCAAATGTTGTAATTGCAATTGCCGGCATGGAAGGAGCCCTGCCATCTGTGATCTCCGGCTTGATATCAAAGCCTATAATAGCTGTACCTACAAGTGTGGGGTATGGTGCAAGTTTAAAAGGAATTAGCGCTCTCCTTACAATGCTAAATACATGTTCACCCGGGGTCTCGGTTGTAAATATTGATAATGGTTTTGGAGCAGGATATATGGCTGCGTTAATTAATAAACAGAGTAAAGAAAAATGAAACCTTCATTAACAAAACGTTCACGAAAGATAATGAACTTAGCGAAGCGATCTCGTGACCGAAGGGAACAATACTACATGAGGGTTCCATCGGATTAAGAACTGAGAGAACTA
>SL_8KL_010_SEDDRAFT_10002832_pt1 | contig 14493 bp, 13 predicted proteins | sample SodLakKL_010_SED_4_FD_11160 | JGI IMG/M metagenome (IMG submission 11160) | reverse complement strand
TTACCGCTGCTGCGAGGATGGCGATAATACCGATCACTATCAGGAGCTCGATTAGGGTAAAACCTTTTTCTTTTGTTTTGAAGTTATACATTTCTTTTTTTGTTATATATTCCCTCGACCTTTTTCATCTTATTCTTCTATAAGAATAGTGGATGCTTTTTGTTCCGTCAAGCTGTGAAATTTATATCGGCAACAGAAAGGAGTAATACAAGCTAAAGCCCAGTGCGGTAATACCCAGAATAGCAATCAAAACCGCCACCACACGAACAAACCTTCTTCTTTCTCTTTGATATCTCTTTTCGTGCTTTTTTAATTCCTCAGGAAGCATATTAAATCCACTCTCAATAGGATCATCCTCTATAGTTCGCAAAGCAAGGCCGATAGCATTAACGAAAATTACCGCCTTCTCTTTGTCCAGATTTTTGAGGTTGCCTTTGATTTTCTTTAAGGGATCTCCTACCGTTATGTTTTCACCCAGCTCGCCTTTGAGATAATCCATTATTCCGGGCAAAAGTGTCGATCCTCCGGTTACCACAATATTACCTATCCTTTCTCCAAACTCCTTCTCGTAATGCGTCTCGGCCTCTCTTATTTCTTTTACTACCGTATCAAGACAAGAAGCAAGTATGTCTTTTAGCTCGCCTTTAAGCCCCAATCTCTTTTTTCGGTTTTCCGCTTCCTCTTTGGAGATGTCAAGATCCTTGGCAATTTTATCGGTAAAGTACGCCCCTCCAAAAGGTATACTTACGGAAAAAAGGAGTGCTTTTTCCTTAAAAATACTGAGAGTGGTATTCCGAGCACCGATATCAACAATCATTTCACCAATTTCTTTTGGTTTTTCATCCGTTTCTTGCTCCTTCTCTTTTTTATCTCCTTTCTTCTTTTCTTTCGCCTTCTTCTTTTTCTTTTTTTCTTCTTTTTTCTTATTGTCAGTAAGCAGAGCTCTACCCAAAGAAGCGGCTTCTATGTCGAAAATTATGGGATCAAGGTCCAGCGATTTCAAGAAACTGATGTATTTTTTAACAACCTCTTTTTGAACCGCAACACAAAGCACACTTCTTTCTTCCTTTTTAGAGAGAGTTGCCGTGTGGTAGTGGAAGATAAGATCCTCAATAGGAATAGGGATAGAGCTCCCTATGTTCTCTTTCACTTTCTCTAAAACATTCTCCCCTTTCTTTACTTTAAACTGTTGAGTGAACACTTTTGAATCCGGAAGACTGAACACCGCTTTTATGCGAGAACTTCCTTCTTTTTTGGAAGGTGAGAGCTTGGCCTTTTTCAGGGTTTCCAATAGGATTTTTTTGAGTTTCTCTTCGTCTCTTATTTCTCCGTTATAAACAACACCTTCCTCAAGAATCGCTCTCTCAAAAGAAATAACCGACCCTTTTTCGTTCAAGCAGAATATCTCCATAGAAAAGTCACTGATATCGATAGCTACAAGAAGTGGCGCTTTTACAAAAAAGTCCTTACTTGGCTTTATCTTCCTTACCCTTTGCAAGAAACTCTCTTTTTTCACCTTTTCTTTCTTCTTTTGTTTCTCCCCTTCCTCTTTCTCGCTGCCAACATCACTCTCATCGCTTACCTCACGCTTATAGAGCCCCTTTCCTTCTTTGTCACTTGAAGGATCTTTATAGATGGATCTGTACTCGAAAGCCTCCTTTTCTTGTCTCTTTTTCCTGAGTGCGGGACCCCATTCGCCGATCTCCTTTATCTTTCCTCTTAACTGCTCTTCCTTTTCCGTCAGCTCATTATATCTCTGATCAATATTATCGACCTTCTTTTCGATTCCGCTTATTCTTTCTTCCCATTTTCTAGAAGTCTCCTCCTCAATAAGTTTTCTCATCTCTTCTTCCATCTCTTTCATCTTCCTGTTTATCTCCTCTTTTTTCTCTCCGTCAGCTTTCTTTTCTTCTTCTTTGAGTCTCTCTTTCTCTTCTTCTATCTCCTTTTCTCTTTCCTTTACCTTCTTCAGATAAGCATTCTTCTCTTCTTCTTTTTTCTTGTCGAATTGCTCCTTTTGTTTTTCGAGATTTCTTTTCTCTTCCACAATTCTCTCAATCTCTTCTCTTAAAGCCCTCGGATCGGGTTTATTTTCTTTTGTCGCTTCCTCAGTAAATTCTCGGGAATCTTCTTTCTCTTTTTCCGTATCTTCCTTGCTATCTTCCACTCCTTCGCCCTTCTTTTCTTTTATCTTCCTTAAGTACTCCTCCGCTCTTTCGTTAAGAGGTTTTCCTTTGAAAAAAGAGCCTCCCTCATTTTTTTCGGGGGTATAGTCATTTTTTATTCTCTCAAATCTCCTCTTGGCACTATCATAACTCCCAACATGAAAGCTTTGCTGAGCCTTTTTAAAGAGTGCCTCGGCTTCATCGTGATTAAGCTTGCTTCCTTTTTTTTCGGAAGAAAGGCCGTTTTCTTTAATCGAAGCTCCCCCTTCTTGTTGAAGGTCTTTCCGAGCTTCTTCCTTTTCTTTTTCTTTCCTTACTGCTTCTTTTATGGCTTCGCTTTCCTCTTTCTTCTCTTCTTGATTTTCCTCGGGAGAGTCATAGGTCCGGGAAGGTACCGGCCTATCTTCTTTTTTAGGAGGCCCCTCTTTTTCTTTCCTTAATTTTTCCTGCTCTTCTCTTACTTTTTCTCTTATAAGGTCTATTTGCCTTTTTTCTTCTTCGGGATCTTTTTGAGTAGTTACATACACTTTTGGTTGCTCTTCTTGCTGCCGCAAAGCATTTTCCCTTTCTCTTAACTTATCGTGCTCTTCTTTTACCTTCTGCTTTATGAGGTCTATTTGTTTCTTTTCTTCATCCAGCCCTCCCTTGGAAGGGTCATCTCCGCCTTCTTTTTTAGCCTCTTCAACCTTTTTCTCGTACTCTTTTTCTTTTTCGGCAATATCCTCCTTTAAAGAAGAAATTTCTTCTTTGTTTTCCTCGATAACCTTAAAGAGTTTATCCATTTTCTCTTTAAGCTCTTTGTTTTCTTTCTCTTTTTGCTGGCGCTCCTCCTCTTCTTTTTCTTTCTCTCTCTCCTTCATTATCTGCATCGTCTCTTCTTTTTTCCTCTCGCTCTCACTTAGCGGAATCTCGCTTTCTTCGGACTCTTCCTTCTCGGGAAGATCACTTTTTTCCCCTTGCTTCTTTCTTCCTTTTCTTTTCACCTCTTTGGCAGCCTTTTCTATCATTGAAAGCTCCGTTCTGCTCTTTTCCAGAAAGGCTTTTATCTCCTTTATCTCCATTTCGACATCTCTCTTTTGCGGCCTCACACTTTCGGTTATAACTCGCTCCAGCTTTCTTATCTCTGCACTTATCTCCTTTACCTTATCCTCTATTTGCCACTTTGCATCCTCTATCTTTCTCCTTTTATCTTCGGCCTCCCACCTTTTCTTTTCTATCTCCCGAAGTCTGCGAGGATCCTTCTCCTTTCTTTCCCTTTCCTCTATCTTCTGCTTTTCGGATCTTACCTCTCCGTCTTTTTTATTGAGTCTTTTCAGTTTATCCTCAAGGCGAGCTCTCCTTTGGAGAACTTTCTTTCTTTTTTTCTTTAACTCTGTCTCTTTTCCGGAAAGATCCTTGAGCTCCTTTTCTTTTTGCTTTCTTTTCTCTTGCTCCTCCTTTCTCTTTCTCTGAATCTTTTCTTTTCTTTCTTTCAACCTCTTGAGTTTCCCGAAATATTTTTGCTTTTTAATTTTTCCCTCCATTGTAATATTTTTTTACACTCCTTCCGTAATCTGATAAACGGGAAGAATGATAGCACTAGCGATAAAGGCAACGAAAAGGCCGATGAAAATAAGAAGGAGCGGCTCTATTACCGTCGGCAACCTTTTTGTTCTGTCAGTCACTCTCCCACCGAAAAAATTAGCCAGATAAGTAAGTGATTCACTGAAAGCTCCCGATGATTCACCGGTGGCAATTACGCTTATAAAAATCTCCGGATACAGGTGAGGGTCTTTTTCCACCGCCTCGGAAAGTTTGGTTCCCTTCTCTACTTTTTCAATAACTTTTATTAAAGATTCTGCATATTCCATATTGGTTACCGACTCACTTACAATGGCCAGAGTCTGTCTTACGGGAAGTCCACTCTTAAAGAGTATTGCTGCAAGCTGTGATATGATGGTCAGTTGGTACTCCTGATTAAGACTTCCGAAGATAGGCACTTTTAGCATCACCTTGTCAATTATTTTCTTTACCACCATAAGCTTGGTAAGCAGATAAAAAACTATCCCTGTTAAAATCATTCCGCCAAAAAAATACAGTCCATAATTTTCCATTATATCCGTAAACCAGAGAAGCATTCTGGTGGTAATAGGCATCTCTACATCGAGTCCTTCAAAAACGGAAGTAAGCTCGGGAAGAACAAAGACCGAAAGCCCCCCTCCCAAAATAGCGGCAAAGCCGATAATAATCTTCGGATAAAGAGTTGCCGAACTCATTTCTTTTTTCAAAGTGTTCTGCCTCTCAAGCCAATCACCCAAAAGAACAAGATTTTCGTCAAGGGTTCCACTCTCTTCTCCGGCACGGACAAAACTAACGAAAACGTTATCGAAGTTCTTGTCTTCTTCAAATATTTGGTGAATCGGAGTTCCTTGTTCCGTTTTTTCCTTTGCTCGTAAAAGCACTTTTTTCAAGGCGGGATTTCGTGCCTGTTTTGCTAAAAGCCCGAAAGATTCATTAATCGGGCTTCCACTTTTTACAAGAAGAGAAAGGTTACGCACCAGGTCAACCTTCTCTTGTAGTTTTATCTTTTCAAAAATCGCCATGAAAAATTATATATTTTCTTTGATGCTCTCCAGAAAATCGGCAAAATTGGTTTCCGCTTTTACAAAGTAGTCTTTTGCTCCCAATCTCCTTCCTTCCTCGATGTCCACCTCTTGCTTGAGATTGGAGAGAATAATAACCGGAATTTCCAGTATCATCCCTGTTTCATTCATTTCTTCCAATATATCAAACCCTCCTTTCATAGGTAAAAGAATATCCAAAACAACAAGATCGGGATTTTCACTCTTTATTTTATTCATTCCTTCGGTACCACTTGTCGCCTCTAAAACGCGATAACCCTCTTTCTCCAACTTATCCCTGTAAAGGTTTCTAAGAAAGTTGTCGTCTTCTACCATCAAGATTGTCTTTTTTTCTTCTTCCATTTGACTTTTTATTTTTCCGTATAATCACCTTTCAGAAGGGTGAAAAAGAAAGTTGCCCCTCCTTTGTCGTTTTGCTCCGTCCAAATACTTCCCCCACTAAGCTCAATAATCGTCTTGGATATATAGAGGTTTACTCCCAAGCTGTTCGGATCGACTCTTATGGCCTCCTTGGTACGATAAAACTTATTAAATATCTTATCCCTGTCCTCCTGGGAGACGCCTATTCCGTTATCCGCTATTGAAAAAAGAATGTCTTTCTCTCGTATCTCGATCTCTATCTCAACCTCACCCTTGCCTTGTCTCTTGTACTTAATAGCATTTTCCAGGAGCATCTCTATCGCATCTTTTATTTTTCTTTTGTCCGTCAAGGCAAGAACAGGCCCTTCTTCTTCAGGAAGACTTACGTTGGTATTGGAAGCATTTATCAGTGTTGCATTTTGCTCTATTACCTCTCTTAGAGAGTCTTTTATATTCACACACTCTTTTGCTACCTCGAATCTCCCCTCGTCAATCTCCATAACCCGGACAAGCCCGTCGGTTATATAACTCATTCTGTTTACGTTTTCAAGACAGACTTTAACGTATTTTTTTTGCTTGTCATCAAGTTCTCCCAACTCCCCCGCATGAAGGGCTTCCAGATATCCTTTAAGAACATATATGGGACTCCTCACGTGATGCTCTATGGCCGTAAAGGAGTCGGCATCCGTATTTTGTTTTCTTATACTCATATGTTTATGACTTAGCGGCTTTTCTTACTTCATCAATGGTGGTAACCCCGAGAAGAGCTTTGGATATTCCGTCGTAAATCATCGGGGTCATTCCTTCTTCTATCGCCTTTCCTCGCATCGAGTCGGAAGAGCTCTTTTCTATAATAAGCTTTCTCAGGTTTTCGGAAACCTCCAAAACCTCAAAGATAGACGTTCTTCCTTCATAGCCGGTCTCTCCGCACATCTCGCACCCCTTTCCTCTAAAAAAGCGTATCTTGCCTATATCGTCTTTTCCGGAAATTATCTTCATCATTTCCACGAGCCTCTCCTCTTCGGCAAGCATATTTACCTCCTCTTCGCTTAAGAAATAACTTTCTCTACAGTTCTCGCATATGGTTCGCACGAGCCTCTGGGCAATGGAAACGTTGACCGCCGAAGCAATAAGAAAGGGTTCGACCCCCATTTCCAAAAGCCTCGGAAAAGCAGTAGCCGCGTCATTAGCGTGCATTGTGGAGAGAACCAAGTGACCTGTCATCGCCGCATCCACTGCCATGTTTACCGTCTCCTCGTCACGTATCTCACCTACCATCACGATGTCCGGGTCTTGCCTTACAATCGCCCTGAGGCCCGTAGCAAAAGTAAGTCCCTTTTTTACATTTACCTGCGTTTGTTGTACTCCATCCATATTGTACTCCACCGGATCTTCAACCGTCATTATGTTTACTCCCGGATCATTTAGCATCTGCAATACCGCATAAAGAGTGGTCGTCTTACCGGAACCGGTGGGACCTACTACGATAATCATTCCCCACGGCTTGTTTGCGTTTTTTCTCAGCTTTTTATAATCGGATTCGAGAAGCCCCAAGTTTTCCAAAGAGAACCTTTTTCCTTGTTGCATCAAAAGACGCATCACCACATTTTCTCCTTCGGTTGTCGGCATAACGGAAACACGAACATCCACTTCTTCCCCGCTTTCCACCTCATAATCAAACCTTCCGTCTTGAGGAGCGGCCCTTTCGTCGGTCCTGAGTCTTGAAAGAATTTTTACCCTTGCCACTACCCGGTCATGAATTCCCTTGGGAAAGTCAAGCACCTTGAAAAGAGTTCCGTCGATCCTGAACCTTACTATGGAAAAATCGGCCAGAGGTTCGATATGTATATCGGAAGCCGTATTAGCGTATGCGTGTTCGAAAAAAAGCTCTGTCAGCTTCACCACCATCTCTTCCGCTCTTACCGGGTCTTTTTTTATCTCTTTTATGATTTTGCTTGCCTCTCTTTGCAGGTCTCCGCTGTACTTCCTGAGCGCCATTTCAACGGAAAAAGGAGTTGCGTAAAAAACCTCTACTTTGTTTCCGGTGACCTTTTCCAAATGCTTTACAAACTCGTAGTTCTCGGGATTGGTAGTAGCCAGATGAAGAACCCCGCTATCCTCCTTAAAGATTATTGATTTTTGGGAGCGTGCAACCGCTTCGGGGATGTAGCCGAGCATCTCGTCGGTTATCTCTTCGATATTGGCTTTTTTTAAATCAGCAAAAGGATACCCCATTTCATCGGCAATAATCCTGCCGAGGTTTGCGTCTTCAATGAGCCCCTTTTCCACCAAAATCTTGTCCAGTTCCGCTCCCTTCTCCTTTGCTACCGCCATGGCATTATCAAAATCGCCATCGTTTACATGGCCCGGTTTAACGAGAAGCTCCCTTAATTTTTCTTCGGTCAATTCCATAAATTACAAATGCTTTCCCCAGTATAAATAAAAAAACCGATAAATGCAATCTTCAGTCATTAGAAAGGTTACTGCATATATATCTTTTTTCTTATTCCCCAAAATCGCCTTCCCGGGCAGACTTAATGCTTTCTGTTGAGCGAAACACTCTGGTAAAATCTTCTTCCGCAGGTCCCGCATACTCTATAATGAACTCAATCCTTACCGTTCCCACTCCCTCGGGACGAGTAGTGTTTGTAAAAGAGATATCACTTAAGGCAACGTGCTCGGATATTATTCTTCTCTCCTCGCTACCACCTCTTTTTATAGTCAGCTTTCCCTCGGGATCTTTTCCAAATACGGTGGGGTTATTTATTGAAGCGTGCGTTTCCAGCGAAAGGTAATCTCCTTCCTCTCCTTGAGCCGGGTAGTTTATTTCCTTTGCTTCTCTGATATGCCTTGTCACCATATTCATGGCCATCTTCCCGTTATGATTAACTTCTTCTATTACCGCCACTTTTGCTCTTGACTCTATAATATTCACGCCGGTTACCACCAAAGCGCTCACTATCATGGTAACAATGACGCTGTAGAGAAGAAATTCTATTAGTGTAAATCCGTTTGTTTTTTTCTTCATTTTATTTTTTATTCCCAAAATCCGGCGATTATCTCCTCTTCTCCCTCCGCATGCACCGCCTTAACCCCGGCATCATCAAAAAGCTCGTGCTTTTTTACCATATACCCCGTCTCTCCTTCTACTCCCTCTACCGGATCTTTTGGCATCGATGCTATGTGCTCCGGCACAATATACGGTTCACACTCCTTCGCATCCGTCTCTTCTTCTTGGACACATCCGGGGAAGCTCTCTTCACGAAAATTATAACTCTTTAATGCTCCGTAAATCGCTTCCACATGCGCCTTCCTTTGATTGTCTCGTGCATCCCGAAGTCTCTCTCCGGGATTCATGGCAAAGACAACAATCGTTCCCAAGATTATCATTATTCCGATAACAATAAGAAGTTCTATCAGCGTAAATCCCTCTATTTTCTCGCGCATTTCTTTTTTAGAAAAGATTACCAAAATCCTTTTACTACTTCTTTTTCTTCCTCGGCACAAACTGCTTTTACTCCCAGCTCTCCCTCGGGAGAGCGTTTTACATAATACCCCGAATCTCCGGCAGTTTCATCTCCGCAAATGGGATCCATCGGAAAATTTGCAAGATAGGTGGGCACAAGTTCGTCACACCCGGTAATGTCGGTTTCCGTCTCAGTTACACACTCCGGAAAAGCTCCCCCGTGCTGAAAAGCATACTGTTTAATATTGGCGTAGATAGCCTCAACATCTCTTTCTCTTGCCTCATTACGTGCTCGCGCGAGTCTTTCGGCGGGACTTACCGTAATAAGTATCACCGTAGCAAGTACTGCCATAAGGCCGATAACAACGATAAGTTCTATAATGGTAAGCCCTTCTTTTTTCATCGTTTAGGCTGCTTACTTTCTAAAAAAATTAGGTAGAAACATCTTCATCCCACCTGTGTATTTTAAGCGTCCTCTCTCCTTCACTTTCTTTTATAATAACTTCTATTTCTATGGCTGTCGAGTAATCAAAATAAACACCTTCGCTAATAAATATCATATCACCGCCCACGTGCTGTACATTTTTTATTTCACAAAATGCATCCTTGTTCTCAACCACTCCCCCTTCCTCGCAGGTGATAGTATCTTCCTCCCCGTACCCTTCTTCCTCCGTGTCTTTTATACACGCAAAATCTTCAAGAGGAGACTCCGGATCCTTTCTTATCATATTAAGCCCCTCTTCTATGCAGATGCTTGCCAGAGAAGATGCTCTGATGTCACTCTCTTTGTCGGAAATCCTATCCATGCCCCCGACAGCTATAAGAAATATGCCTGTAAAAAGAAGCAGAAAAAGAGCAACCAGTACAATAGTGGAGAAGAGGGCTATATAACCGCCTTGTATTGCTTTTATTGTTTTTCTCATGGTCCTGCGTATTTTTTAAATTCAGTCTTCCCCGTTTTCTTCTCCATTCTCCTCTCCGCTTTCTTCAAACTCAGCGACGATACTGTAACTCCCATCCATCGTAATGGTCGTCGACGCGGACCCGGGAGTTTCAATGCTTCCTATGTCACCGGTCCACTGGACAAACGAATAACCCGAATCGGAAGACGCCGCAATCTCTACCTCCGCTCCGTGTTCGTGAACAGTTTCACTTTCTTGAGGGGTTATAATACTTCCTCCCGAAGAGGAGCTCACGTTTAAGACGTGCTCTATAATAAACGGCTCTCTCCAACTTGTTAGGTGTTCGGTAATACTTGCTATGTCTTGCTCTCCTCGAGGAGGGTCCCATATAACTCGCGAAGTGACCTTGCATCCTTCATCATCAAAGCTGATGGATATTACTCTGGCAAATTTATCGTCAAGGCTTTCGGTGGTCAGTTGCCACTCGTTTCCTTCGCTAAGCTCAACATCCACTCCCGTTATGTCCGGCCAAAAGACCTCTCCTCTTTCCGTAACTATGGTCATCCTTTCGAAAAACACTCTGTAATCGTAAGCATCACAATCATTCGTATTTACGCAATTAAAGCTAAGCCACCCTACCGTCTTATCTCCAAAAGCCCATCCATGAAACTCGCTCCCGACAAGCTCTACTCCGTACTCTCCCACCTTATCACCCTCCTCTTCTCCTTCTCCATAAATATCTCCCGACAAGGATATCCACTCGTTGTTACTTATAACTTTTGCCCATCCGGTCACCTTGCTTGCATCCGAAACAAGCTTCGCCACGCACTCTCCCTCGGGACACCCTTGCAAATCCCCTTCATTGAAGCTTATCCACCCTATATTCTCCGACCAGGCATAACCGGAAAAAACCCCCGTGGTTTCATCCACGTTAACTCCGTAATTTACCCCCTCTCCTATTTCATACTGATTTTCGCAAGAAAAGCTAACCCACCCTACATTATCCGACCAAGCCCATCCCTGAATATCGTTTTCCATACACTCCTCTTCAATATACTCTTCCAACAAAAGCACTCCGTAAGTGCCTCCCTGCAATACGGTAAAATTTATCTCCGACGACAAGTTGGAAAGAAAGGGGCTTCCTTGTATCTGCTCCCCATTTCTATATACTTCATAATAAGACTCCGGCTCATCTACGCCCAGCGTGACTGTCTCCTCTTGTGAGGTCTCCATCTCCCAGTCCAAGAGATGTCCTTCTTCGGACACATCCGTGCCGGATATATGAAGATCAAGTTCTCCGGAGACGGAGGATATTTCCAATACTTTGTGCTCATCGGTTTTAAGATGGATATCCTCAACTCCCCAAAAATCCGCATCTGCTCCGGAAACATCTAGGCTCTCCATCTGCGATTCGGCAGCAATATATAAAGTCACGTCCAATTCATCCAAATTCAAAATCACATCCTCGGTAAAATAAACTCCGCTCTCTTCTTCGGCAATAACGCCCCCCATATTTACAAAGGCAGCGTAAAGGAAAAAGCCCAAAACAAAGACCGCTACGGAAAGTAGTCCGGCTGCCCCGTTTATTATCCAAATACGTTTTTTCTTTGCTCTCATCAAGGTATGATTCTAATATCTCCTTTTATAGTCGTAGCTCCTCCATCCATCTCGGCCACGGCTCTATAAGCATACTTTCCAACAAAGTCTACGCTATCAACTTCCTCTTCATGGGAAAACTCTCCTCCTTCGCTCATAGTCTGACTGCCTGTAGACCTCGTTAAATATTCTTCCAAGGGATCACTTCCGTCCACCGGACCCCACTGAAAAAAAACTTCGGCCGCTTCACCCTCCGGCACCTCGGACAAGGTTCCTTTGAAAGTAAGAATAACCACTCCCTCTCCCTCTCCCAAATCCACTTCCTCAAAAAAAGCTTCCGGTTCATCGCAACCGATAGAACGAACCGCCTCCACTCCTTCTCTTGCGAGAAAAAGCGCTTGATTTTTTTCCGTACTGTGCAAGGAGAGCATCATAGAGCCCACATAATAATGAGCAACCGAACCGATTCCGATGGCAAAAACAGCTACCGCCATCAAGACCTCAAGGAGACCTACTCCTTTTTCTTGTTTCCTAATCTTCATTTCTTTTGGTAATTGTCGGATACCCTGTCCCGAGCTCAAAGACCACCTCTTCTATCTCTCCGGGAATCTCCGCTCCGTAGGGAATATCAAAAACTCTGTCATACATCTCCTCTCTCTCTTCAAACCCTTCTCCGACAAAAAGAATATATTTCTCTTCAAAAAACCTAACTCCCCAGGGGCTGTTTGCTCTTCCGGATTGCGCATAAGATTGAGCCGCTTTGAGGTTGATGGACACCTCCATGGTCACCTCTTCTATTATTTGCTGCCGGTAAAAGTTCATACCAAACGGCACGGTCATTCCCATAAAAAGAGTTATAAGAGCTATCACGATGAGTATCTCCATCATCGTAAACGCCTTTTTTTCTTTGAAAAATTTATTCTTCATAATCATATCTTATTTCTATAACCCCTTCTTCGTCTATTCTTATCCATCTACTATCTTCTCCTGATTTAATCTCAATCCATCCCCCCTCTCTTTCGGGCAAAGGATCACCCTCCGAAAGGGTGGTAAATGACCGTAATTCACTGTGATCCGTTTCTTCATCCCCTATAGCCACCGCCCTGAACTCATACTGGGTGTCGGGTTCAAGATTTCTGATTCGCTTACTAAAAGATCCCAGTCCGTCTATTTCTTCTACAGGAAAAGTATCTCGAAAAGACCCGCCCTGCTTTCTGTACCGAAAGTAGACTTCAATCGGTCCCTCTTCTTCTCCCAGGTTAACAACTTCTCCGCGAAGAATAGTATCCGTAATACCAATATCCGGCTCTCTGGTTCTTACAATCAGTCTGTGCTCTTCCGTTCTAAAAGACATTATATCGCTATAAACCTTATCAAGATCTCCTTCGGCTACCGCCCTGAACTCATACTGGGTGTCGGGTTGAAGTCCGCTGGGGTTTCTGTCGAAAGACCCCTCTTCGCTTAGCTCTACCCTGGAAGTCGAGTTACTCAAGTCACCGGGCTCTCCGTATTCGAAATAAACTTCGACTGCTTCTTCGTCTCCCATATTTAGAACCTCTCCATAAAAAACCGCGTCATGTGATCCTGGAGACACCTCCGTCGCTTCTACAATGAGGATGTGCTCCATTGTTTCAAAGGAAATCATATCACTATATACCGTCTCGTAATATCCTTCGGCTACCGCTCTGAACTCATACTGGGTCAACTCTTCAAGACCGAAAATATCTTCGCTAAAAGAACCGATATTGGTTCTCGTTTCTTTAGGCGTTTCGTTAAAGTCGGTTTCTCCCGCTTTTCTGTACTCAAAATATACATCCGCCTCACTCTCTTCTCCCATGTCTTCCAGATTTCCGTAGAGAGTGGCATCATAAGATCTTTTGTCAGCGTCAACTGCCTCTACGCTAAAGTCGTGAGGATAAGTCTCGAAAGTTAAAGAGTCGCTGTAAACCGCCCCTCCCTCACCTTCGGCTACCGCTCTGAACTCATACTCAGTGCTTTGGTCAAGACCGGAGATAGATCTTTCAAAAACATCTTCTTCGGTTATCGTTTGAGAGGAAGTGGTGTTATTCATTTCTCCGGGCTCTCCGTATTCGAAGTATACTTCGAGTTCATCTTCTTCTCCCATATTCAGAACCTCTCCGTGAAGAGTAGCATCGAAAACCCCCTCATCCACACCCGTCGCTTCTATAATTACTACGTTTTCTTCCGTCTCAAAAAACATTGACTCACTAACATCGGATTCTTCCTCTCCTTCGGCTACCGCTCTGAACTCATACTGGGTTTCCGGACTGAGACCGGAGACGGTTCTTTGAAAATCCTCCTCGGAGGTCATTGTTTGCGGGGCGGTAGTATTGTTAAGGTTACCAGGCTCTCCGTATTCGAAGTATACTTCCGCCTCGGTCTCATCTCCCATACTAATAAGCTCCCCGTAAAGGGTAGCGTCAAAAACCCCCGGAGTTGATCCGGTCGCCTCCACGCTAAAGTCCGGCAAGGTGGTAAAGGAATAAGTATCTCCGTAAACCTCTTCCCCTGTAACATTTGTTGCCACTGCCTGAAAGTCGTAATCCGTATTCGCCTCCAGTCCGGAGACATTTCTTCCAAACTCACCTTCATCCGTCATAGTCTCCGAAGAGGTGGTACTATCCAAATCCTCTCCCGCTTTTCCGTATCTAAACCAAACATCGGCGCTATCGGCATTATCTCCCAGGCTGTGCAAATACCCCTCAAGATCAGCTTCATACTCCGCAACCCAAGGATCTTCATAGGTCTCCACACTTGGAGGGTTTACACAATAAACATCTCCGTTTTCATCCTCACAAAAGCCCTCACAAAGATCCATCAGTTCCTCCGTTTCTTCAACAATACAAGCATCTTCCCCGTCGACATCCTCACTGCAAGTGTGCTGCCTTTCATAAATAGCGTCATCACTACAGAAGAGATAGTTATACTCTTCCGCCTCACCCCCATCGGGTGTAACGGTGTCCCCGGCAACACAGGATCCGTCGCTACACGAATATTTCGTAACTCTAACATTATCTCCCTCACAAAAAACATCGTATTCACAGTCCCAATCACCTGTACAAGAAAAAGCATCATCCACCAGAACACTTACCCCAAAAAATCCCCAGAAAAAGAGCAAAAGAAAAGCGAGTGTCTTCTTATTAAAATATCCCATCTATTTATTTTTTTATTACAACTCGACTTATTAAATAATCACCCCTGTCATGGCCGTAGAAAAACAACACCACCTCATCTCCTCTATTTATGTCCCGCGTACTAGCCTCCTTTAGTCGAAATTCAGCCATAACTTCTTCGGGTACTTCCGGACATCCGTCCCCCTCATAGTTATCTAGAAAGTCCTGAGTGCTCTCCTCTCTCTGAGA
>SL_8KL_010_SEDDRAFT_10002829_pt1 | contig 14503 bp, 16 predicted proteins | sample SodLakKL_010_SED_4_FD_11160 | JGI IMG/M metagenome (IMG submission 11160) | reverse complement strand
CAAGGCCCGCATCCAGGAGGAGCAGGAGGGTCGTGGGCTGCTGGAGATCGGATCTGAAGAGTTCGGGATGAGCCAAGATGAGTTGATTGATTACATGGGTCGAACCGGCTCGACTGATCTTGATGATGTCCGAAGCAATCTGCGCCGCGAAGGGCGACTCGACAAGCGTCAACCACGCTTGAGTGATCGGGACAAGGAGAGGATCTCCAAGTTGGTGGGCTTGCCCAAGAGCGCAGATGATCACTAAACACCTAGTCCGCGACAACTGATTACGAAGATTGCACGATCTACCGCAGACGCCCAGGAGGAGCCATGGCAGACGACGTGAACCGTCTGAGCGATCTGATGATTGATGAGGTGTCGCTCGTGGATCAGCCAGCCAACCAGCACGCTCGCGTAGTGCTATCCAAGCGCGATGATGAGTCAGAGGATGACCGCATCAAGCGCGTCATGGAGGCAACCGGCAAGGACGAGGATGAGGTCCGTCGCGGGTTGAAGCAGTACGAGTCGACTTCCAAGGCATCGCCAGATGCCAGTGCAGTCCACGTCGAGGGAATGGACGACGAGGACGAAGAGGAAGACGAGAAGCGTCGCAAGAAGAAGAAGGACAAGTACGAGAAGGGCTTCTTCTCGAACCTTGTAGACAAGGCGCTGTATGGTGACTCTGCGACATCGGGTTACGACGATGGCAACATTTCAGATGATGTTGCGAAGGCAGGTCCACAAGGCATGAACCTTCCGTTCGGCCAGCAGCAGACGGGGCAGCCAGCGCCTGGGCCTCAGGGCGCGATGCCTGGGATGCCTGGGATGGGAGGAGCCCAGGCGTTTCCGTCTCAGGGTGGACAGGTGCCTGGCCAGATGCAGGCTGGCCCTCAACTTCCCGATGAGGTCATTCAATACATCCGTGCGCTGGAACAGCAGGTTGCGGAGCAGCAGGGACAGGGCATGGGTCAGCAAGGACAAGGCCAGGGAATGGGTCAGCAGGCCCCAGGCAAGGAGGACAAGAACGTGAACCCCTTCGGCAAGCGTGACGATGAACTGAACGATGACGAGATGTCGTTCCTTCAGGACCTCGCCAAGAGCCTGGAGTCTGAGGATCAGCGCGAGGCGGTCAATAAGGCCATGGAAGAGGTGAACAAGGCCAACCAGCGCGCTGAGGAGGCCGAGCGCATTGCCAAGGCCGAGCGTGATCGTCGTCTCAACGAGGAGTACGTCGCCAAGGCGCAGTCCTTCGTGGGGCTGCCGGTGAACGCTTACGAGTTCGGCCCGGTGCTCAAGCGTCTGCACGAGAACATGCACGAGGAAGACGTGCAGATGATCGAGAAGGCGCTCAGTGCCGCCAACGAGACCATTGCGTCTGGCGGGTTCTTCTCTGAGTTCGGCAAGCGTGGCATTGGTGCCTCTGAGCCGATCTCGAAGATCGACCAGAAGGCGCAGGAACTCGTTGAGAAGAGCGAGGGCATGTCGATCGAGGCTGCTCGCGCTCGGGTGCTGGAGAGCGACCCGAGTCTGTACGAGGAGTACCTGGCCGAGAACGAGTCCCGCTGAGGTCCTGAGAGGAGACACAGAACATGGCTGCATACGACGAGAGCCTCGTCAGCATCACGCTCGATGCGCATGACGATCTGGCCGAGGACACCCGTCCCCCGAACGAGGGTCCGGGCAACCAGTACCGCTTCGTCAAGGTGAGCGGTGACCGACAGGTGAACCTCTTCGATGGAAGCGGTCGCTGCGTCGGCGTGCTCCAGAACAAGCCACAGGTGGAGGACATGGCCTGCACCGTGGCAATCGCTGGCGTCTCGCTGGTCGAGGCGTCTGGCGAGATCGACGCGGGTGATGCCGTTGGTTCGGATGGCGAGGGCCGTGCGACCTCTGACGGCGGCCTTGGGATCGCGCTTCGCGGTGCGTCCGATGAGGGCGAGTTGATCCCGGTCCTGCTGCGTCTGACGACTGTCAGCGAGAGCGCGTAGGCGCAATCGACCACAGAGGAGTCTGAGAGATGGCAAGCCCCACCCAGAGCGATCTGCACGTCAACGCGCCGCTCACGAACATCTCGGTCGCGTACCTCCAGGATCAGGACAACTACATCGCGGATCGCGTGTTCCCGCGCGTCCCGGTGCAGAAGCAGTCCGACCTGTACTGGAAGTACCACAAGTCCGAGTGGCGGCGCACCGATGCGGAGCGCCGTGCTCCGAGCACGGAGTCTCCTGGCGTCGGCTGGAACGTCGAGACTGAGCAGTACTTTGCTCACGTCTACGCCGTCCACAAGGACATCGATGACCAACTTCGGGCGAACGCCGACAGCGCGTTCAACCTCGATCGTGATGCCACTCGGTTCGTGACCGACCAGTTGCTGCTCAAGCGCGACATCGACTGGGCGAACACGTACTTCACCGACGGGGTGTGGGAGACCGACCTTGATGGTGTGGACTCCAGCCCCAGCAGCAGCCAGTTCCAGCAGTGGGATCAGTCCGGCTCTGACCCCATCAGCGATGTGACCAAGGCGGTCATCGCGATGCGGGAGTCGACCGGCATGGCCCCCAACATGCTGGTGATGTCCCCCTACGTGCTGCACGCGCTGCGGCACCACGAGGACATCCTCGACCGGATCAAGTACACCCAGCGCGGGATCGTCACTGAGGATCTCCTCGCGAGCCTCTTCGGTGTCGACCGGATCCTCGTGACCTGGGCCACCCAGAACACTGGGAAGCGCTTCCAGGACCCGGAGGATTCGGACAGTAACGCCTCGTACTCGTTCGTCAACGGGGACCACGCGCTGCTGTGCTACTCGAACCGCTCGCCGTCGCTGATGACCCCATCGGCGGGCTACGTGTTCACCTGGAACGGATACCTGGGCGGCAACGACCGGGGCATCCGCATCAAGCGGTTCCGCCAGGAGCACATCGCCAGTGACCGGATCGAGGGCGAGATGACCTACGACATGAAGGTCGTCAGCCCGGACTGCGGCTACTTCTTCAAGAACGCCGTCGACAACTCGTAGCCTCTGACCACGACGACCAAGGAGGTAGTCAGTGGCTGAGGAACTGACCTACGTGATGCTCAAGCCCCGCAAGGTGGGCAAGGGCACCCGCCATCCGGGCGAACTCGTGCCTGAGGCTGAGCAGTGGGCGAGTCGCAATGCCTACATCAGCCGTGGCGTGATCGCGCCGGTTCCGGTGGCGGGACTGTCTGATGAGCACAAGACGGCGTACCAGGCTTGGAAGACCAACCAGGAACACCGCTTGGGTTCGCGGTCGCCTCGGCCCGAGTCGGAGGTCTCGTCTACCCCTTCCGGGGCCTCCGGCTCGGGCCTGGCCGATCACGTTGATGACATGACCATCAGCGAGATCCGCCAGAAGGTGATCGATGGAGACTGGGATCCTGCGGAGGTCTGGGAGGCCGAGTCTGAGGGCAAGCAGCGATCTACTCTCTTGGACTGGCTTGAGGAGCAGGTCGAGGACGAGGGGTAGGCAGTGACCTGGGCTTATTCAGGTGATCCCTCGTCCTCGACCAAGGACGCTGTGCGCTTTCTCATCGGGGACACCGATGAGGATGACCCGCTGGTCCAGGATGAGGAGATCAAGTGGTTCACCGACAACTGGTCGGACCACTACATGGCTGCTGCGGCGATCTGCGACTCTCTGGCAGGCAAGTTCGCTCGTGAGGTGAATGTCAGCGCGGATGGGATCTCGTACTCCGGGAACCAGATCGCTCAGAACTTCACCCAACTGGCCCAGCAACTCCGACAGATGTCGGGCATGGACCGAAAGCACGGCGTGCCCTACGTCGGCGGCATCTCCTGGAAGGAGCGTGCCAAGGCCGACACCGACAAGGACCGTGTGCCTGAGTACTTCCGCAGTCACATGCACGACCACCCAGACAGTGGGTCTCGCATCGCACCAAGGCAGCAACGACACCCATGGATCAGTCCAAGTGGTGATCAGCAGTGACCATCCTGGGCCATCGCGCGCTCAAGTCGGCACGTCGGATGGTTTCGCGTGCCCTGGTCGATGAGGTCGAGGTTCGTCGGATGAAGTGGAAGAACGAGGTGGATGAGGACACCCTCGTCAGCAACTATGACGAGGGTGAGACCATCTACACCGGACCTGCTCGCGTGAGGCCAACTGCTGGGCAGAACGAGACTGTTGGCGAGAGCGTCATCCACATGCGCAGTGCGCAGTTCACACTGCCTCACACCGCTCCTCAGGTGCGTCGAGACGACGTGATCCGTGTTACGGACTCGCCTAACAGCGATCTGATCGATCGTTGGTTCCAAGTCACCGAAGAGCGCATCGCTGGTCAAGAGGCATACAAGCGAGTCGAGACTGTCTCCATCGCACCGAGCCGCCAGTGGATTGGCGGGAACGTGGACGAGGAGTAGCGATGCCTGGCCGTGCGCATTCAGCCCACTCATCTGCTCGTGACTTGCGACAGAGCAAGTCCGTTGTTGATGGTCAAGAGTTGGCTGACTTCACGCGCGACCTTGGCGAGATCTCTCGCATGGACTCCGATGACATCGTTCAGGGTGTCATCCAGGCAGCCATCGAAGACATCGCTGATCTTGCTCGACGCTATGCCCCTGAGGACACAGGCCATTTGGCCTCGTCCATCGAGGCAGATGTTGGACCCAAGACCGGGCGGGTGGTCGCGAGCGCTCCCTACGCGACCTTCGTCGAGTTCGGTACTTGGAGTTACAACATGCTTGAGCCAAAGAGCGGGACCTATGAGATCCGTCCTGTTCGCGCGAGCGCGCTTCGGTTCGAGATCGATGGCGATATCGTCTTCGCGCAGAAGGTAGAGCATCCTGGCGTCAAGGCGCAGCCGTTCTTGAACCCAGCAGTGGATGAGGTTGTGCCTGAGTTCGTTGACATGCTTGAGAGCGTAGGGGTCAATCTGATCGTGGAAGGTCCGAGGATCCGATGACATTCAATCGAACCTCGGCCACGGACCATGCACTGGAGTCACTGAAGCCTGATGGCTCAGAGACTGAGCAGTGGGAGGTCGGTGATCACGAGAAGCCGAAGAAGGGCGGCTGGCAGGGAGATCCAGGCCGATCACCCTTCGTTCCCTACGTTGTCCTCACCGCGCTGCCATCACAGAGGCCATCAGGCCCAATCGAGACGCCTGGTGGGAACGTGGTGTTTCCCTTTGGTCTGACCTGCATCGGGTCCTCTCGTCGACAAGTGCAGATGATGGCTGATCTGGCACGAGATCGGTTTCGTCGTCTTGCTCGCACGAAGGACTCGGCAGGTCAGACCTTTGGGAGCGTGGATGTTGCACGATATGGAGGTGTGGATCGCCTTTCTCAGGAACCACCCTTGTACTCCACGACCGACACAATGAACGTCTGGATGACGAGATAAAGGATCTGGCAATGAAGAAGATGGTGACGATCACCAAGAACGGGCGCGAGACGCGAGTCAGTCAGCGCTCGTTCGATCGCGTGTGGAAGAAGCGAGGCTGGAGCGAGAAGACTCAGTCTCGTGCCAAGACGGCGACTCAGAAGCCTGCACAGCAGAAGGCAGAAGGCAACGACGGAACTGGCCAGAAGGCTGAGTGAGCGACGCTCTCTCAGGACGTTTGTAGCATGATCACCGGACTCGACGACCACGAGGTGAACTGATGGCACGACTGATTCCGAATGAGGCGACGAAGGTTCACTTCGTCCCTGACATCGATGACATCTCCGCTCCGACCATCACGGAGATCAGCGACGGGACCGATCTCACCAACTTCCTGGTGACCCTTGAGGCGTCGACTACTGGTCAGACCGTGCCGACGCCTGCGTTCGACTCGCTGTTCGAGACGAACGTGCCGGGCACTGCCTCGGCTACCTTCACGGCAGAGTTCTACCGTGATGACGAGGAAGACACTGCGTGGGATACGCTCCCTCGTGCAACCGATGGCTACATGGTCATCGCCCGATTCGGCTGGTCGAGCGAGGACAACGACGAGCCCGAGTCTGGTGACGACTGCGAGGTGTGGCCGATCCGTGTGACCACCCGCAGCGCCCTGGCGCTCACCAACAACGAGGTCCAGCGCTTCAACGTCGAGGCGTCGGTCCCTGTCGAGCCCGCTGAGGATGCTGAGGTGGCCGAGTAGAAGGGGACTCGATGGCCGCCAAGAAGGCTGAGCAGAAGCAGACTGCAACGCTCGACCAACTCAAGAAGAAGCAGCGCAAGACCAAGGAGTTGGAGATCACGGTCGAGGGTGACGATGGCGATCCCTCGACCGTGACCATGGTCTTCCAGGCCATCTCGGGCTACCAGTTCGACCAGTTGAAGAAGGACTGCAAGCCAACGCAGGAAGACAAGAAGGCTGGTCTGGACTACAACGCAGAGAAGTTCGCGCCGAAGTTGATCGCGGCGACCTGCATTGAGCCCGAGATGACCGAGGAGGACGCCCAGGAGATCTGGGAGTCCGATGAGTGGAACCGTGGCGAGCGGATGCAGTTGTTCATGGCTGCGATGGAGGTCTGTACCTCGGGGCTCAATGTCCCTTTCAAGTCGAACGGCTGAGGTGGGACCAGCAGTTCACAATCGAGATGAAGGTGTGCAAGGAATATCAGGTTCCTCATTCCGTCTTCTTGAACGAGTGGGATGAAGAGGATCGTGCGAAGGCCATCGCCTACATGATCCACGAAGCCAACACCTGTTCTCGTTGTGGTACTCAGCCGTGGGAGTGGGATCCAGACCAAGGAGGTAGCAGGTTCGCCTACTGGCCCCGCGAGAGCATCTGTCGTGGGTGCGAGTTGAAGGACTGGATCCAGAAGGACAAATCAAAGAAGACGGACCAGCCTGGCCTCTACGTCGAACTGATCCCACACGATGCCTCAGATTGACCCAGCCCTCGCCCAGGAACTCGATGGCCGCGACGCTGCACGAGAGGTCGCGGTCAAACTCGCTGCTGATACTGGCGAGTACAACAAGGCAATGGGTCACGCCGCTGAGGCGACCACTGGTGTTGCTGATGCGCTGATCCGTGTTGAAGAGAAGTTCAAGCGGATCACCCGCATTGCTGGGACGACCTCAATCGGCATCGGTGCGGCCCTCACAGGTGTTGCAGGGACAGCAGCCACTGTGGCATCACAGTTCGATGATGCCTTCGCGCGAGTCGAGAAGACGACCAACCTTGTTGGTGCCGAACTCGCTGATGTGAACCAAGAGATCCGAGAGATCTCCACATCAGTCCCTGTCGCTGCCGATGAGTTGGCCTACCTGGCTGACATCTCGGGTCAGTTGGGCGTTGAGTCAGAGAACCTCGGCATGTACGCCGAGACGGCTGCGGCGCTTGGTGTGGCCACCGAGATCAGCAGTCATCAGGCTGTCGTCGCGCTGAGCCAGTTGATCGGCATCTTCGGTCAGGCCGAGGAAGACGTTGAGGGTCTTGCTTCGTCACTGGCCGTCTTGGCGAACCAGACGCGCGCCAGCGAGCAAGACATCCTCAACTTCTCCGTGCGAGTTGGTGGTGTCGCCCAGACCGTCGGTGCCACGGCCGACGAGATGATGGGCATCGGTGCGGCCGTCACCGGCATGGGCCTTGAGGTCGAGGCGGCAGGCACAGCGATCCAGCAGGTCATGCTGGACATGCAAGAGTCGGCGCAGCAGGGTGGCGATCGGCTGGAGCGGTTTGCGGACGTGATGGGCGTCACGCGAGAAGAGTTCCAGTCGATGATGGCTGAGGACCCTGCCTTGGCCTTCCATGACCTCGTCCAGTCCCTGGGCGCGGCTGGAGACGAGGCAGGGAGCCTGCTGCGCCAGTTGGACATCCGTGAGGTCCGAGCCACGCAGACGATGCTCGCGTTGGCGAGCGCCTCTGATGAGTTGACCGAATCCATGGCGATGTCGTCGGAGTCCTTCCGTGAGGCGGAAGAGGTCCACGAACTCGCCGAGATCCGGTTCGACACGCTGATCCAGCAGTTGACCGTCATGCGTCAGTCCTTCTCAGAGATCTGGCGCTCGCTTGGACAGGGTCTGCTGCCGGTTCTTCAGTTCATGGTCGAGCGCGTCACCGACCTCATGGATCTGTTCCATGCGATCCCGCAGCCGATCAAGACAGCGGTCGGTGCGTTCGCTGGACTTGCTGGTGTGCTGGCGACTGCCGCAGGAACACTCACGCTCATCATCGGGTCGTGGCATGGCCTGATTGCGGCGCTGGCCTATGGTCCTCGCATCATCGCGAAGATCAGCGAGTGGATGTCGAACCTCACCAAGGCTGCTGGGAACGCCGCAGAGGCGACTGGTGGTCTTGCTGCGCAGATGAACAAGTTGACTCCGTACATCAGTGAGGTCACCAGCAAGTTCATGGCGCTGCTTCAGTCATTGACTGGTCGAGGGACGATCTTCGCCCTTCGCGAGACCGGCGTGGCCATGGCCAATCTGGCGCGCTACGGCATCCCAATCCTCATCAAGGGTCTTGGGATGTTGCTCGCCCCACTGGCGAAGTTGGCCGCTGCGGGCCTTATCGTCTATGGCGCGTTCGAGGGGTTGCGCTGGATCTGGGAACAGATCACGTCTGATGCTGAGGATGCATCGGACTCCCTTGAGGCGCTGGCCGACTCGATGGATGCCACCTATGAGGCATCAGGCGCGTATTCAGATGAGATGGAGCGCGCAGCGAAGACCACCAAGGAGTTCGCGGACGCGAACCGTGACCTGATTCAGTCGCTCCAAGCGCTGGAGAGCGAGGCTGCGCAAGAGGACATCGCAGAGACCATCGCGCGAAACCTCATCGAGGGTGGCGTCGCGATTGGAGAGGCAGTCGACGCCGTTGAGCAGATGCTCGCGGAGGCAGGCTGGGACGACGACGAGATCGAAGACTTCGATATCGAGTCTCGGGTCACGTTCGACTCCAACATCGAAGAGGTTGAGGCAGACGCAGAGCGCCTTGAGCGGACCCTGAACAGCCTCGCTGAAGAGACCGAGCAAGATGTTGGTTTCTGGGATCAATACTTTGGCGATACAGGGGCGTTCGATCCTCGACGACTGTTCGCAGGCGTCGATGATGACATCGAGCGGGCCTGGGCTCAGGTCATGCGCTCGGTCTCCGATGGGATGAGCGAAGACTTCGCCGGCACTCTTGCTGAGGTTATCGATCTTCGTCAGGCAATCGATGATCTGGATGTTCCGACGCAGTGGGAGGAAGACCTCCTCTCCATGCTTGAGGATGAGATCCTCTCGGACATTGAGCAAATCGATGATGAACTCCGAGGAACAGTTCAAGAGTTTCTCCAGATCGGCGACATGGATGAAGTCGATCTCATGGAGACGCTTCTTGGAGACCCTGATCTGTATCGCCGAGATCTCGAAGAGGTCCGAAACGAACTCCAGGGCATGGGCATTGACCTGGAGGACATCAGCGACTCGGATCTGGGCGAGATTCGCGATGTTCTTCGCGAAGCCAGTGAGGAGGCCGCGCGAGGTCGAGACGAGACCAGCGACCTCAAGGATGAGGTCTCTGAACTCCAGGAACTCTGGGCCGAGGCAGGCGAGCCCAGTGATGACCCGGAGCAGACCCGCTTCCGCGAGAGTTTCCTAGAAGCGAAGGCTGCTGAGGAAGGGCATCAGCGCGTCGTCAATCTGCTGCAAGAGCACATCGATGGCCTAGAGGAGGCTGGCAAGGCATACGGCGACGAATGGAACACAGCGCGCCAGATGCTGGACCAGTACGGCCAGGAGATGGCCGACCTGGAACTTCGCAACATCGAAGACGAAGTTCAGGCACGAGATGCTGCTGATGCGGTGGCTTACCTAGAGCGACAGTTTCGTTCGCTGGGTGCCGCAATGGACCCTGCCACCCAAGCCATGCGTGAGGGGATCCAGGAACTCCAACAGACACTCATCCAGGACCTGGAGCAAGACCTCCGACAGTTGCTCGATGCCAAGGACCAGATCAACGACCAGATCGAGCAGCAAGAAGAGCGTCATCAGGACGCGATGGAGGACCTCACTGAGCAGCACCACGATCGCCTGGAGGATCTCGAAGAGCAGCACACTGATCGCCTGGAGGACATTCGAGAGCAGCGTGATGATCGTCTTGAGGACGCCGAAGAGGATCGTGCTGAGCGCCTAGAGGACGCTCATGATGACTACCTCGACGCCCTTGATGACATCAAGGAGCGGGAGAAGGATGCCCTGGAGGACTACTCCAGGGAGATCGCGGCTGCCTTCGATCCCCAGGATCGACTGCAAAGCCAGCAGTTCATCTCTGGCGAAGCCATGTTGCGCAACATGGAACAGCAGTCTGATCGCCTTGAGCAGTACGGTGATGAACTAGAGCAACTCCAGGACATGGGTCTGGACTGGGACACTGTCGAGGCCCTTGGTCTGGATGACCCACAACAGTTCGGTCAGGTAGAGCGACTGCTGAAGGATGCGGTTGCTGATCCTTCGCTGATCAACGAACTGAATCAGGAGTGGGCTGATCGCCTCGACATTGGCGAGAACATCGCGGATGACACCTCTCATGTCGTCGAAGAGCAGTTCGACGATGCCCGAGAGGACGCCAAGGAGAACTACGAGGAACTCCAAGAGGACATCCGCGATGCTCACTCTGACACTGTTGAGAGCATCAAGGAGGACTACCGGGACGCTGTTGAGGACCAGAAGGAGGCTCACAGCGAGGCTGTCGATGATGCAAAGGAGGACTACAAGGACCGTCAGGAGGACATGCGTGAGGATCACTCCGATACGGTCGATGAACTCAAGGAAGACATGGAAGAACTCGCCCGAGAGTCGGGCGACACCCTTGAGGAACTCATCGAGCGCGGTCTTGAGTCCAACATCGATGGCATCGAAGAGGTCGCCAAGGAGTTGGAGAAGGCGCTGGAGAGCGCTGCTGACACGGCTGACGCCTCCTTCGAGGAACTTGAGCGCCGGATCATGGACGGGTGGCACTCGGTCTTTCGCTCAGAGCGAGAGCACCTTGACGAGCACCCTGCGCTTGGCACCCAAGGGGCAGTGCCGCAAGGTCCCGGCACTACGGATGAGCCTGATCAGTTCCAGGAGCCTGAGCCAGATCCAACAGACCATGGCTACTCAAGCATCGGCTCCTACGACCTGTTCGATGGCTTCTTGCTTGAGCCACCGCTACGTGATCCTGACGAAGATGAGACAGAGCCTGGCGGCAGCGCAACGGCGTACCCAAGGCCCGGTCTTGCTGAAGGCGGCATCGTCACGGACGCCATGGTCGCAGAGGTGGGTGAGGGACCATCTGATGAGATGGTCATCCCGCTAGACCAGCGAGGCATCAACTTCGTCGCTCAGGCGATGGAAGCCAGCGGGATGGCGACTGGCTCAAGCGACAGTGGTGGCGGAAGCGGGAGTGCTGACCCTGACATCGATCCATGGTCAGATGCCAAGGCCAAGTCAGACAGTCAACTTCGCGACCTCTGGGCTCGGGTCAGCCGCATCACAGATGACGGCCTTCGAGACCATGAAGACGAACTTGAGAAGTTGGTCGGCGATGTCGACGACAAGTTCGGGATCGCCCAGATGCTGGGCGAGGACATCAGCGATGAGACCTGGAACGAGATCCTTGGGATCATCTCTCGTGGCGTGGACGATGCTGAGAGCGAACTCGATCGCATCCCCGTCGATGTGGAGGATGTGCTGGGTCTAGCCAAGCGCTANGGCGAGCGCGGCGCTGANCGAGCCACCACNGGGATCAANGAGCGNCTCAAGGAGGGGACGGACGAGGCTGCGGGCATCGTCTCNTCCTATGCCGATGAGATCACTGAGGTCGTGAACCCATTGCTGGACGTGCTGGGGTTCGACCAGATCCCTACCCCCACGAGTTCACAGGCAGGGGCATCGCAGACCAACGTGCAGACCTTCGCAGAGGGCGGCCTGGTGCATGGGTCGGGAGGGACCGACAGCCAGTGGGCAAAGGTAAGCCCGTTCGAGTACGTGATGAAGCCCGAGGCCGTGACGCACTACGGCGTGGGGCTCATGGACGAGATCAACTCCCTGCGGTTTGCTCGGGGTGGTCTGGTCAACCCCGAGAGCATGAGCGACGCTCATCGATTCGCCCAAGGTGAGGAGGGCAAGCCATACTCCTGGGGCTCAGTCGGGCCTGATGCCTATGACTGCTCGGGTCTGTGGAGCGCTATCACCAACGTCATCAACCAGCGCCATCCTTATGAGCGTCTGTTCGCCACAAGTTCCTTCGCGGGAGGAAAGCCTCCCGCAGGGTTCCTTCCTGGGCTTGGTGAGGTGAGCGTCGGTGTCACCCAGGGCAACCCTGGCCACATGAGTGGTGACATTGGGCCACTCTCGGCCGAGGCGCGTGGCGGTGATGGTGTCGTGGTCGGACCCGAGGCTCGGTCGGCTACAGACCCCATGTACGACCGTCACTTCCATCTTGGCGATGGCGTATACATGGGGGATGCAGGGTCTGCTGTTGGTCTTCCGGCGATGCCTGATCTCGACTTCGATGTCGAGGATGTGGGTGCGAAGATCATGCGCCACATGCAGGCCAAGGTGACTGAGTGGATCTGGGAGAACACCTACACCTCCTCGGTCGGGCTGACCGACACCGAGGGTGTGAGCGATGATCAGCGTGAGGCTCTCCAGCACATGGCTCGGTCGATGATGGCCAACCATGACTGGGACGACGATCAGTGGCCTGCGCTGGATCAGTTGGTCAGCAACGAGTCCAGTTGGAACCCCTCGGCGCAGAACCCGGAGTCATCGGCGTTCGGCCTGTTCCAGTTCCTCGATGACACATGGGAGAACTACGGCGGGCGCACCGTGGATCCTGCGCAGCAGATCCAGGCTGGGCTCCAGTACATCGAGGATCGGTACGGATCTCCTCAAGAGGCGCTGGAGCACTGGGAGGCGCGAGTCCCCGTTGATGGAGAAGATGTCGGCCACTGGTACGCCACTGGTGGCGTGACGACTGGACCCGCCAAGGTTGGGGTGGGTGAGCGAGGTCGTGAGGCCATCGTCCCGCTGGAGAGCCAGCAAGGGATCCAGGCACTGTCCAGCGCATTGAGCAAGGCGCTGGAGGGCATCGAGCCTGCTCGTCACGAGACTCACTTCAAGGTGGATCGTGTCGTGGCACATGACCCGAACAAGATGGCTCGTGACCTTCAGCGCTTGGAGCAGCGCAAGCGCATGGGTGGTGGGATCTGATGGATCTCGAAGCCTTTGTTCGCGTCAACAACAGCGACATCCATGTCCATGATCCAGCCAATGGCATGGTCATGGCCTCTGATCTGAACTTTGGTGAGGTCACTCATCGGAGGGGCGAGATCGAGAGCCCGTTCATCCCAGGTACGTACTACTCCTACGAGATCCAAGACCAGACCAACCTCACAGTTGGGTTCAGGATCTCAGGAGCATCAACGAGCCAGGTGGCTGATCGGATCCAGATCATCAAGAGCGCCTTCACTCACCCTGAGTATGAACTCCACATGACCATCGACGACTTGGAGTTGGCTTGGCAGTGCTATGCCGCTGACTTCACCGTCTCTCCGCAGCGTGAGCAATGGCACGCGCGCAAGGTCACGATCGCCTTCGATGTCCCACGTAACCCACAGCCAATCAAGGGGCCATTCTGATGCTTGAGCAGCCAGGAGCGAAGGTGGTGCTCAACACCCTCTTGGGGTCAGGCGATCCGTCGGAGTGGGAAGTAGCGCTCAGCAGCGAGGACCCAGATGACGGGTGGTCAGAGATCACTGGCGGGTCCTACGAGCGCGTGACCATCGGCAACACCGAGGATGAGTGGTCCGATGTCTCCGATCAGGAGAAGATGAACGAAGCGGCTGTGATGTTCCCAACGGCGACGAGTAACTGGGGGCGGATCCGAGCCATTGGCTTGTACGATCCATCAACAGGAGAGCGCAAGATGCGCGGGCGTGTCATCCCGCCCAGGAGCGTGCGAGACGGAGACACACCGAGATTCGCCATCGGCACGATGGTGATCCGAGCGAGGTAGCGATGCCACAGGGATACATCAGCAACGCCTTCCTTACGGCGTTCTACTCCCCGGACTACACGTTCGACTGGGAGAACATGGATGTGAGAGCGCTGTTGCTGGATGACAGCCAGGAGACTGACCGCTCTCACACCTACGTGGATGCGCTCTCTGGGGAGTTGGATGACGACTCGTATTCACGGCAGGAACTAAGCGGGTTGTCAGCCAACCTGCATGATGACGCGGACCCTCCTCGCCTGGTGCTTACCTCGGACGACGTGGTGTTTGAGGATCTACACGGAGATGACGATCCAGATCGCATGGTCCTGTACGTCCACGAGAATGACGACGAGGACTCATGGATCCTCGGCTACTTCTACATTCGTCGAGGAGGAGAAACCATCACGCCTACAGGTGATGATCTGATCATCCCACCGCACGAGGACTACGGATGGTTCTCGCTGCGACAGAAGTCACCTGAGGACTGATGATGTGTGAGTGGCCGGATGGGTTCATGTGGATCGACACGACTAGGGGATAGATGATGGCTGGTGAGATCTTGTTCATGGAAGGCTTCGAGACGATG
>SL_8KL_010_SEDDRAFT_10002827_pt1 | contig 14508 bp, 10 predicted proteins | sample SodLakKL_010_SED_4_FD_11160 | JGI IMG/M metagenome (IMG submission 11160) | reverse complement strand
TTTGATTTTCTTTTCAAATCGTCCTCGCTCCTCTGCCTTTTCCCGTCTGATCTCTTCTAATTTTTCAAATTTCATATCCTCAGCTTCTAAAATAGATCTTATAACTTCTAGCACATCAGCCAGCTCTTCTGTATCTCCTGATCGGACATATTCTTGTGTTTCTTCAAGAAGTTTATCTTTTAGATATTCCTTGTATTCTTCATCATTTAACTCATCGATCTCATATTCTTTACCATCTTCTTCGATGATATCTGGAATCTTATCCCGCACGAGTTTGTCATATTCTTTCATACTCATCTCCTCTTTTATTCTTATTTAGAAGGCTAAATTTCTCGAATGATAGGATCATATTATCAGTCAAAAATAAGATAGAGAAGAAAAAGGTTTTTGATGTTACTCTAAAAATCCATCTTATCTTTGACTATACTTTTATTCGAGTCTTTAAACCATTCGACGTCTTTTCCGCTCAAAAGGGCTCTCTTTAGTCTTTCTCGTTTGTCCTTTTCATTCAATAGTGTTACTAGTTCATTATCAAAGTAAGCCTTATCGATCCTTTCTTTCAAATCTTTCTGAGCTGGGTTTTTCTTGCTTTTCGGGATCGGCGAGTTAAATCCATCTTTCAGTTTTATGTTCCAAAAGTCTTCGTCCTTCATATAGTAAAATGGTAGGGCGATATCAAATGTTCTCTCGTAATCTAGGGCTCTCCAAAGATCCCTTGAAAGTTCTTTCAAATCGGAGTTCCGAGCTAAAGCAGTCTTTGGATTTATGTTTGATAGATCCATTTTACCATCTTCATATAGTTTAATCAAAGAAAGCAAAAGTATTGGTTTGTGTGGAGCTGCGTCGGCATTATACGAATCCTGATTTTTTTCATTCTTATCCACATTCAAATCCTTAAATTGCTTCTCATATTTTTCGATGCTTCTCATGTTTTTACCTCTATTAATCTAATAGAAATAAGTGTTATTTAAAAATTATTTTACTACTTTTATTTTTGTTTTGTTTTCGTTTTATTGTCGTATTCATTTTGAAGTTGTAACATTTTTTATTAATTAAAAAATAAGAATATGTAAACTAGATATCAGTTCTTTCTTCTTTACTAGTGTATATGAGAGGTGTTGGTCTTAATTTAATGAGGCTAATAATCATAATGAATTTTACACTTCTAAATCAAACCATTTTAAAATATAGAGATGAAAAACTAACAAATTTTATAAATCAAAAAGATCTTTACGGTACAGATGAGGAAAGTCGAGTTTCATGCCGAGGATATAACGGGACTTGGTGGTAGACAAGGCACATTAAAAGTTGGAGAAAAGGAATTTGAAACACCTTTATATCTGCCAATTATAAACCTCATAACAGGACCTCCTCATGTTTTTCGACAGGGGGGGATATGGAAAAACATCAAAAAGAAACTGATAAAAGAAGAGAAGGTAGACCCTTTTATGACTCAGATTCTTCATTTCTTGGATTTTGACCTCCCAAAAAAACAATTAGATAAATGGCGAAAAAAACCATTTGAAAAATGGATTGAGGAAAAAGCAGGATACTCACCAACTATATTTGCTGATTCGGGTGGCTTTAAACTTCTTTTTTATGAAGGAATTGATACTTCAAAATATGATATCTCACCAATTCCTGAAGATATTTTAGAACTTCAATTAGATTTTGGAGCTGATATATTTGCTTCTTTGGATTATCCTATTACTCATAATTTAGTCCCTGAAGAAAAGAAAGAAAGACGTGAAAAAACAATACGGAACTCTCTCAAAACCCTAGATTTGATGAAAAACAAAGAAGGTTATAGGGCTAAAGACAAACTCATACTTCTACCTATACATGGATACGATTTTGATTCAGCTTTCGATTTCACCAATAAAATGTTAAATGAAATAGATAAAAATGGGTATGAAGATATAAATTTTGGGTTAGCAATTGGTTCTTTAGTACCTCTCAGCATGGGCCAAGACTATAAAAGAATAATAGATATTGTGGCAGGAATTTTGTACGGAGTTAAAGATTATGATAATTTTCAGCTACAAAACATCCCTATTCATGCTTTTGGTGTTTCTAGTTTGGGTATGCCAATTTTAGCTGCTATGGGAGTGGACTCTTTTGATAGTGCATCCTATGCTAATAGTGCAAGAAATTTAGGCTATAAAACGGAGTTTAATGAAAGTTCGACTAAATTTTATGACCTTACTAAGTTTCCCTGTGAATGTAAACATTGTAAAAAATTGAGATGGGGTGGATTAAACAGAGCTAAAGAGGTTTTAAAAGGAAAACCAAATGTAAAACATGAATTTAATGGAGAAAAAATTAACAAATCTGAAATATATGCTTTAATAGCTTGTCACAATTATGAGAAAACTAAAAAAAGCATAGAAAGAATACGTAAAGCTATTGATCAAAATAACATTCTTGAAGTTCTAATTGATTTATATTCATCTGAAAATTCGAAGAGCAAACTTGACAATTATCTCAAGCCTATGAATAACTATTACAAGGGTTTGTTACCAAAAGTAAGAGCTTATGGAACTAAATCGCTTCCAGGGTATGATAATAAATCATCTAAGCTTAGTAATATATCTCTAAAAAAATTGGAAAATCTAAAAACGGTATCAAGAAAAACCACTGAAAGCACTTCTCTATCTTATACACCAGATGACTATAACGTTTTTGATACTTCTTATCAGCCTAAGGAGTCAACAAATGTTATTTTATTTACCTCATGTTCAAAAGAAAAACCTTATTCTTCCTCTAAAACGGTTAAATCACTCAAAAAGATAATTGACGAACCTCATTTTGAAGAACAAATTGAAATTATAATTATTTCTGGAATGTATGGACCAGTTCCTCTTTCTCATGAAATGAAAGAACCTGTAATAAAATATGATTATAAATTGCACGATTCAAATAAGAAGAGAATGGAGTTATTAACGAAGAGAACTATCAAATTTATAAAAAAATATGAAGACAAATCTTATGATTTTGTTGCTTATTTAACTTCTAAACCTTATAGAAAAATACTTACAGAAGTAAAAAAGGAAGACTTCAATGATTTAGAGATATTACCCCAAGATCCAAATACTAGAACTCTAAAAGAATTTCACAAAAGCTCGAATTTATCACAACTTACAGATTGGTTGGAAAATAAATTAGAGGGATAACATGCAGAAAAAGGAAAAATGCTCTATAAATACGTCTAGTGTATTAAAACAAATAATAAACGAAAGAGATAGTCCATTATCTATTTTTAGAGAAGCTATAAGCAATAGTTTTGATGCAAATGCTAGTGAGATGGAAATAATAGCGAAACAAGATAACGAAGACCAAGTAGATATTATTTTTAAAGACGATGGTGAAGGTATGAATTTAGAAGAGTTAGAACAATTTTTTAACGCTGGATATACTAGTAAAGACGAAACAAAAATAGGTGAAAAAGGTTTAGGCACTAAGTTGTTTTTTAATTCTAAAGAAATCGAAGTTAAAACTGGAAATGGAGAAAAAAGGTATAAAGGGGTTTTAAAGAACCCTATCATAGACTTAAAGAATGGCAATGTACCAGAGTATGAAATTATGAGTATAGAAGACAAAGATGTACCTCGTGGAACTGAGATTATATTAAGAAATCTTAAGACCAATAATAAGAGAGATATTTTTTGGGGAAACAAACTTAAAAATTATTTAAGATGGAAAACAGCTGCTGGCTCGATTAGGAGATTCTTTGAAGGCGAGGATGATATGGAAGTCCAAGTAGAGGTTTCTAATACCAAGAACAAATCTTACACTATTAAGGGCCATCCATTACCTAAAACGAACGAGGTAGATGACCCAGATAAATTCGCCTATAGATTTGATCCTTTTGACTATGAAATTGAAACCTCTGCCGGAAAAAGTAAAATTCAAGTTATTGGATCAATAGTTGGGTCTGAGGCTCATATAGTTAAAGATAAAAGAATGAAGAAGAAATACAAAGGTTTCTTTTTATGTAAAGATTATTTTCCCATTAGGAGTGTTAACGAAGAGGTTTTTGGAAATTCGGGAGAATGGCAAAGTATGCACGTTCTAATTAACTGTCAGGATTTAGAGTTAACAATGGGTAGAGAAGATTTCATTAATAAAGATGAGGAAGGATCCGTGTTTAATGAGATAATAGAGAGCTTAAAGGCTTTTAAGAATTCCATATTGAATGGTGAACCTTTCCATTGGAATACAGAGAGGATAGAGAAAACTGACACCTACGCGGGAAAAGGTTATGGATTAAAGCAATCAATTAAACATCAAAATCAAAATGATAAAAGAGAGTTTGCTAGAGCAACAAAAATAATTCAGAAGAAGAATAATATAGAGCAATTTGAAAACAAAGAATTTCCATTTGCTTTTAAGCCTTCTAATAAATTAAGCACTTTTTCTCTTTTTATGACGTTATTAGGAAAAAATTCACTTCCTAAAAATTACAAAATATTTGATGTAGATGAGGAAGGAAATAAAATCTCTATTTTGATGGCTTATAGTAACGGGTCGGAATTGACTGAGCCAAAGTATTATACTGTTTATAGAACATTGAGTAATAACCAACTGAATAAGCTAGACGGTGGTTACCAAGGTGTGATATGTTGGGAATTAGGTGCTCAGATCAAGAAAAACATTTCACTAGATGAAGTAATCCAGCTAAAGAAATATGTTTGAATTCATCCATCTTCTACATATTCTTCTAATTTTGCGCTTCCTCCGGCATCCCAACTCCTTCTAGGTCTAATTTTTATAGGTATCATTTCCTCAGATTCATCATTCATTATATATGCATATCCTGGCTTTTTAGGAATATTTTTCATATAATAGCTAATTTTTTTTGCGTCGTGTAATTCAGATATTTTATCCTCAACAGCATCAGAATCTTTACCTGCCGTTAAATGATGTATTACTAATGTATCGCATTGAGATAAAATACGATTATCTAAAGCTCCAGGTTGTTGTGTAGCCATAACCAATGATAGTCCAGGTCTTCTACCTTGGCGAACCCATTCTACTAGAGGATTGGTACTTGGGACTGATTTTCCTGAGGGGGCAAATAAATGTCCTTCGTCTAGGAAGAGCCAAACGAGGGGGAAATTAACGTTTGCCTTTCCACCTCTTATTTTTTGTATCTCCTCCCGACTCCTATCAAAGCTCCTTTTATTATATATTTTTTTTACGAGTATTCCTGTTAACAAAGTTCTAACATTCCAAGGAAGCTCACCAGCACCACTCAGGTCTAACACAATAAATTCATTACCCTCTATAATCTCATCTAATTTACTCCCCGATGAACTAAATACACCCCATGATTTTGCTTTTTCCAATCTCCTATGGAGCGCGTCTTTTATATTAGCTGATTCTGCTGAGGTCTCAACTTTTTCAATCAGATCAATTATACCAAAATACTGGCCGAATTCCTCTTTTGCTTCTTCTAATATCTGAGCAAGGAGACCAGCTTGGGCTTGTGTTTCTTCTATATCTAAAACATATAACCATTCCTCAACAGAAAGTTCAGAAGGATACAATTCAAAACCTTCGTGAAAATAGTGTTTGAGTTCTTCATATTTTTCTTCTAATCCTGCAGGGTAATAAACTTTAATAGGATATCCTGACGGATTAATATCCCATTGTTGATTTTTTTTCTCCCTTTGTTTCTCGACCTGAAGACTCCAATAAACCCCCATGGGATCTATTACCAATCCTGTAAGGTTATTTCTAGCCTGACCAGGGAGACTCATTAACTCTTCCATAATAACACCTAAAGTATGAGATTTTCCGGAACCTCTCTTACCACACACAGTTATCATATGTGGTTTGTTCAAATCTAAATAAATTTTATCAGTTAAATCGCCATTATTCATAAATTTTCGACCTATATAACCTGAAAGTTCTTGAGAGTTTCCACCAATTATCATTTTATCCCCAACTCTTCATCTTCAGAAAATAGACGATATTTGATAAGACTAGCACAAAGTTGTTTAGAAATTGTAGAATCCAAATCTAAATTGTTTATCAGTTTTTTAAATTCACCTTTGGGAAGATTTTTAAATAAATCATCTATTTCTCTTGAAGACTTTAAAACATCATCAGGAGATAAATCTACATCATATGAACTTATTATTTCTTCTATTTTGTCCTCATCTATAGATTTTTCCTCAATATTCTTTTTTCTATTCTTCCAAGTTTCCCAGTGTTTCTCATAGTCATCATAGGAAAAGTCATCTACTTCTGTTTTAACTATTTCTTCGATTTTTTCAAGATCCTTTTCCCCTCTCTTTATCCAAGAAATATTTTCTTCTGAGATATATTTTCTAAGAGTTTGGAGATCATCTCTTTCTTTTTTAATTTCCTTAATTTTTTGATTTTTAATTACTTTAAATCTTTCTTTCAATTTTTTAAGATCCTCTTTTAGTTGTTCTTTATCAGGTTCATTATTATAAGTTCCAATATCTGGTACGATACTGTTAAGGGTTTTATTAAGTAATTCAAATAGTGTATTCATCTTTAACTCATTTTTTAAGAAATCATTTATATCCTGATTAATACTCGCCTGCGAGATATTTTTATTTAGATCGTTTTTTTCCATAAAATCTTCAATCTCATCAACAATATTTGGCCTAATTTGAATAGAATCAAGAGATAATGATTTATTAGTGAGATTTTCTATCTTCTCTTTTCTATTCTCAAGTTCAGATTTAATTTTTAGAATCTCTTGAGCAGAACAGATATTTTCCAACAAATTTTCAAGATCATCTATGATTAAATATAGCAGGGATTCATTCAATTGCGAAAGAGGTCTAATTGTGTTTACATAATCAGCAATATCACTATCTTTAAAAACTTCTGCAGATAATATAGTAGAAATAAGTTCTTCGGAATCTTGATAATTAATTTTTAATTCAGGGTCTAAGTCATTTTCTAATTTGTTTAATTTATCTTTTGAATTGACTGAATTAATTTTGTTATATTCCTTTTTCAATTCTTTTATTTCTGAATGATTTTCTTTATCATTTTTTACATTTTGAATAACTTTCTTTTTTATCGTACCTTCTAAAATATTCTTCACTTTATTTTTCTTTTCTCCAATTTCTTTATCAGGGTCCAATATTAATTTATCTCTATTCTTTAATACCCAATCTTTCTCCCAATAATCTCCTAAAACTAAAAGTAGATAGACCATCGTTTTTCCAACATTATCTATTTTAGTAGTTCCGAATATTAAATCAACAACTTGATTGAAACTCATCTTTTCTTTTTCCTTAAGTTTTTTTCTAATCTTTTTTATAATCTCTTTTGTCCTAGCAGAATATTCAGAACGAACATCGTATTTATCTTCATTAACTTTTGTTATGAAAGGTTCATTAACAAATTTATTTTTTAATATCTCTTTGAAAGCCTCACCAGCTTCTTTTCCTCTTTGAGCTCTCCCGAATGATCTTACACTTATTTTTGGATTTGATGGGTTTTCATATATCAATTCGCCCTCTTTGTCCAAATGTTTTATTCCATATATTAAATCTAGTATGTCTTTAGCAGGATATTTCCTTTTGAAACCCAGTTTATCTACAACATATGAATACGATCCTCTTAGCTCCTGATTAACGAAACTCAATAAAGTAAGACTGCTTTTTCTAGCTATTCTATCATTCACTTCTGGAGGGAGGTCATAATCTGAATATTTAGCCAAAGACAATTTAAGAAACAATGTGTAAACGGTAAAACCATCTCTAGGATCTATACCATTTATTATATCTTTTATGAGTCGGGAATTTCCTTGATCAGTAATGTGATTTTGAATTTGTTTATTAAGTTTTTTTTCAATATTTTTTATCAATTCGGGAGCTCGATTATTTCTTTCTAAAACCTGAAATTCAGCAAAACCTTCATCTTTAGAATCATTAGAACTTAAATTTATCACGATGTGTAAAGCAGGGCTATCGACTTTGTCTGTGAGCTGAGAGGGAACTCCACTAGGTGACACAGAAAAATAAACTTTTTCCGTATAATAATAGTTTTCAGCTACATCAAAAGTCAAATATTGGTTATCAAAATTAGTTATCTTATCTTTTAAATCTTGAGCAAACTCTTCAACCATCGCTTTCTCCCATAATTCAAGGATAGATTTTTTTTCTAAATTGTATTTTTTTATTGTTTTGCAAACTTGTTCTCCCCGTTGTAAGGGTCTATCTACCGTAGATTCACTAATTAAGCGGTCACGATGAAATACCAATCTATCATTAGTATATTCAAAATAATCCTTTGAAGTTGCTTGATCAATTAAATCATTTATCTCATCTTCCTGCAAAGGTATTTCGACTTCTTTAGCGAGTTTATCTATTAATTTTTTATTAAAATAGACAGGGTTTTCTGAATACTCTAATATTCCCTTTTTAGCAATATGTTTTAACGCCCTTTTTTGAATCTCACTTACTTGATCGTATTTTGAATCGATTGAATTTTCAATACTCTCTTTTCCTGGTAATTTATTTATATCACCTCTTTCTAAGTTTCTGAGTAAATTTTTAACATCTTCAGAATGTTTATAAAGATATTCTAAATCAATCTCTTCATTTCCTTCCCAGATTTCTAAATAGGTCACTAATATATTTTTATAATCTCTAAAAGCTCTAACAACTGTTTCTCCTTTTTCTTTATCCTCCGATTTTTCCACAACCTGTAATAAAAAATCGAGGGCATCATTTGTAAATGGATATACGTAGTGGTCTTCCTCATCTTTAGCTTTTAAAAGCATGTCATACCAATTTTTAATATCGGGATGTTTTTTCCTTTCTTCTAATAATGGAATCAAATATAACCTATAAAGTTCTTTGAATAATTTTTTTGTTTCAAATTCTGAAAGATCTATATTATAGCTGATGCTTTCTCTAACTCTATCCACTAAATCTCTTTCAGCTTCAAATACTTCGGTAAATTCATCTAGTGCCAGTGTATTGGCAAACAATATATATGGAGGTTCTTTTCTACTTCCAAAATCTGTTACTGCCCTTCTAATCATTCTCTGGATTATAAGTTTAAGTTTAAAACTTTCACCTTTACCTACCTGACGGAACATTTGTTCAAATTCATCTATATAAATAACAGGATAGGAGTTCTCTATATCTCTATAATAAGATGCAAACCATTCAATTGTAAGATTCACTTCTCCCGCAGGAAGAGATTTAACTACCCTACTTATTTCTTCTAAAGATTTTGGATTTTCAAAATACCCTAATAATTTTTTTCTTTGGCCTTCAGATAGTTTTTGGCTTAAGTCTTCTATAGTAAGATTTGATTTATTTGCTTCAAATCGCTGAATTAAATCTTTTTCATTTATTTGTTCAGAACCTTTAATAAAAGACTTATAAATTTCAAATAAAAATTTTTGTGGTATAGGGCAATCTTCTAGACTTATTTGAAAGCAATCTAGCTCAGTATCTCCATAATTGAGTTGATTATATTCATGATTCCCGATTTCTTGTGGGGAGTCACATAATTTTGCAATGTTTTGCATTATAATTGTTTTTCCGGAGCCATACGCCCCATGTATTATAACTCCAGTACTCTCTTTTTCTGATAGTTTTCTTTGAACTCCGTTTAGGATTTCTTTTCTTTTCGGCGTATTAATAAAATAAGGCCCATTATTAACGAATTTTTTGAAAGTTTTTAGGTCCTTTTGCTCTGCTATTTCTATACAAGTTTTTTGGACCTTTTTTATTGTTTGACAACTTAAGATTCTAACAACTTCATCTCTAATGGTCTTTATCATTTACTAATCCTCCAATTTCAAGGAACTACGAAATTTGTCAAGGCACTCTTCAAATCATTCATGTTTTCGATAATATAAATTCTTTTCCCAGTCACCTTATGTTCCACAATATTTGAAGGATCAGCAACTAAAACAATTCTTCTCCCGAGGCCATCATCAAATTTGTTTGGTCTCAAAAAATCTACTTTATATGACACATCTGCTCTTGATCTTTTTTTAATTTGGGTTATGAATTCAAAAATAGACTCAACTTCAGAAAGTATACTTCTAGCCTCTAAAATAACAATATCTTTACTAGGGCGATCTAATTGATTCAAACTTTTTCTAACTAGATTTTTATTCAATATTTAACCGCCTCCAAAACAATTTTTCCTTCGTATTTATCTTTTGCAATTTTATCTTCGTTTATCAATTCATTTATTATGTCTTCAAATTCTTTTTCAGACCATTCAAACTCCTCATTTAAAATTTTAGATAAATCCGCTAAATCGATCTTTCCTTTTTCTTTTATTATGTCCTCAGCTATGTCTTTTTTTCCGCCTCTTAACCTAGAATACTCAACAGGATTAATTTTCCATCTCTTGTTCTCCTGATATACAATATCAAACCCCCTAAGAAGAGAAGCGATTGCTCCTGCAGTAACTAGATTACCCTTAGCACTCTCCTTCATCATATTGTTTACCTCTTCTATTAAATCATTTCCCATATCATAAGTTCCTTTTTTCATTTTATTATCTAATTCTACGATAGTATTATCAAAATATGTAAAACCTTTTTTTGATTTTCGCTCAAGTAATTTAAATGCGGCTTTTTTAAAATCATGAGCATCTACAAGTTCTTTTCCTTCTTTTGTCAACTTAACTGTCCCATCCTCGTCAAATTGAATTATGTGTATAGAGCGGTTTTCATCTGCTCTAGTAAATATGAACCATTCATTTATGTTTTTAAATATTTTAGTTTCATGATTTTCGTTAATTTTTTCCATTTCATTTCTTAATTGTGCCTCTGTCAAAGAATCTTTGTATCGAACTACCATCACTAGCTTTTCAATTGCTTCTAAGATATTCTGTTTTCCTATTCTTGGGATAGTCTTAGGCATCATTTTCACCTTTAAATATCATTTTTACCGTTGTCATTTCACTAATTGATGTTCCTCCATGGAAACCATGCGCTTTTTGGGATACACTTTTCGAGGCGTATCGAGAGAGTATGCCTATATCAGGTGGATCAAAAATGGTAGAAAAGTTAGAAATTTTTGGAGAATAGGAGTCGATTCCTTCTATTTCTTTTAAATTCATAGGAATATCTTCAGTCCAACCAAATAAGAATTTTTGGGAAGATAATAAGAAGGGTCTTTTTTCAACAATATCTAGAATTTTATTTTCAGGAATTTCGATATCTTGTTCGATCAAATTTTCAACATTTGAAATAACTTTATCCTGTTCCTCTGAAATCATACCTACATAATAAATCCCATCTTTATTGATAAAATCTGCTTTGTCAAAATTAGCCACATAAACTTCTTTAACATCTACAATATCAGTAAGCATATCGGATGTAAAAGAAGATTTTTTTTCTTTTTCGATAATTCTTTTTTCCCGTCGAGTAATTTTTCCATGATCAGCAGCTATGGTTAGTTCGATATTTTTTTCTGAATATTCATTCATAATTGATTTAATCTTTTTAACCATCAAATTGAGAAATTTTGAAAGTGAGAAATAGTAATTTTTAAATTCCTCTATTGAAAGATCAGAATGTAAGTAACTGTCAAAATTTTCTATATAAACAACAAAATCTGATTTCTGTGCTTTTTTAGCTTCTTCAGGTTTATTAGGATCATTCAGTATTTCTTCCCTCTCACGAAGTAATTTTTTTATTTTTTCAACAACTTCGGTTCTAACTGATTCTAGAATATTTTTTTCTGGATTTATATTCAGATTTTGAAGTCTAATTCTGCTTTGACATACTTTTTTAGATAACAATGTGATTCCAGAATTATGTAATGAAGGTTTTTGAAGCAAATGATAATCATAGTCAGAACTATGGTCAATAAAATTAAAATCTTTTATTGAGTAATTATACTTCTTAAGATGAAAAATCTCATCTCTATTTTTTGTTAACCAATGATAGATTCCACTTTCTTTTGGACAGATTCCTGTAAGTATTGTAAACATGGCTGAAGGTGTATAAGAAGGAATATTAGAGAATACTAACTTAATTTCGTCAGGTTTGACATCAAGGAGATCATATTCTCTCATGATGAGGTAATCCATGTATCCTAAACCATCTATTATAATAAAAATTCTAATTTTTTCGGTATCTTCAGGTTTTAGAAGATCAGAAATATGTAAAAAGTCCTTATTTTCCTTGATATTATCATACTCTTCTACTACTTTAGAACAGTATTTATCATATTTTTCAACGAAAATTGTAGTTAATTGATCTTTTCTCTCCTTCTCATCTGAATTTAAAATAAAAGAACACCAATCCTCCATAAAAGAAGATAATGATGATAAAGAATTATCGTATTTTTTAATTCTTTCTGCCTCTTCACTCATTTCTTTTTCATACTCAATTTTTTTTCTAGCCTCATTTAAAGATGTTATGTGCTTATAATTCAAAAGCTTCGGAGCCCCTATTTCTTCTTTTTTTCGTAAAAAGTCAACGAAAATATCTACCCATTTTTCTTTATCCATAAGTTGGTTTACTATCATTGAATTTTTCATAACTATTATCTGAAGTAAAAGTTTCAAAAATTGATCAACACGAGAGAGTGTAGTATGGGACCTTTCAGCGTTATAATCCATGATTTTAATTGTGTCTTTAGAGAACTGGTTTCTCGCCTTTGATAGATATCTATCTAATTGTTGATCATCGAGATTATGAGCTAATAACGCAAAATTTTCTAAAAAAAATTCAGCCGCATTTCGTGGATCTTGGAGATTTATTTTTTGTTCGTTTTCAGATAAATTATTATATGAACTTTGAAGAGATTTTATATCGGATTTGTCCAATTTTTCACTTGAAATATCATTTATTGTTTCAGTAAATAATCGACCCTTCAAAGCCTTCTCTATAGCAAGCGAACAAAATAGGTTTACAATTTTATTATCCATATCATTAATTTTTTCTAGAAATTTTCTTTCATAGTGAAGATCTAGAAAACCATATTTCTGTTTAAATTTAACAGAAAAAATATTTTTTTTAGTTTGATTATCGAAGTTCTCGAAAAGGTTAGTGTCAGAAATGTCGATAGCTTTGAGGTAATATGATTTTAAAGATTTAGGAACTGATTCTAACTTCGCAAAAGGAATATAAAGGTCCTCATCTCCCTTTTTAGGGGTCTTATGGACATATTTAGGAGAAATATATTCACCAATTATAAATGATAAATATAAACTAATTACGAAATTTCCAAGATTATTAGGAGGATGGACAATGATCTCTTTATTCATTAAATTCTCGATAATATTTGTGAGGGTTCTAGTTGGGTCCTCTAATTTTAGTTTTTTAAAATCGATAAATCCTGAGCCAGGAATGGAATTGTATTTATCCGATAGTTTACTAGAGCAAAAAAAGACTACACTAGCCTTACCATTATATTTTAATAAAAATTCAATTCCAGAATAGATATTATTCTGAAAATCTTTTTTAGTTTCAGGCGTAGGCAAAACCCTAATTCTTTTTTTATCCCCCACTATATTGTTTAAAATTTTTTTTGCAAATGGGATTGGTTTATTAATTGGAATAAATAAGATTTTACCTTGGTTTTTTTCGATAGAAGTAGCTGTTTTTTCTAGATTATTAAATAAAGCAAAATCAAATTCATCTTCTATCTGTTCTTTAATTTCTCTTAACATCTATCTGGTTATTCTTCTAGTAAAATATATTTTTTGTGATTAGGGTTTGCTTGTGGGACTATCAATATTTTTTAATATTATTTTATTATATGCTCTTAATCTAGATGAACAATTTTTATTTTCTCAAATTTTCAAGCTCAAAAAAGTCCTAATAGACAATATTTTAAGACAAAATTTAAATGTTCTAACTTAATTAAAAATCAATATGCCTCTTGATGCTATAATTAATCTAAGCTATGAATTTTACTTAGCATTATTCTTATTTATAATGATAGTTGGAATTGGCGGTTATTTCTTATATCGGGAACTTACAAGGAGTGAAGAAAGATTTTATTCATTTGAATCGGAAGAAAATTATGATAATCTAGGGGCAAAGCTGAATATTGTGATAAAGTTAAATGCTCCAAATGGCTTTAGAGATGGTGGAAAAGCAAAAATCTCTGATTGCAAAATATTAACTAAAAAGGATATTAATCCTGTAAAATTTTTAGAGAAAAATAATGAATTTCCCACTTTACTACCTTTGAAAGGAGAAGCGGCACCTAGTAGCAAATTTATTAATATTTTTAATCCTAAATCTAGAAAAGAAAAAGAGATAGAATTAACTCAATCTTTGGAATTAGGAATGGATATCTCTACTATAGAAAACGGTAAACCAAAGCCCACAAACAAATACTCATTTAGAAGAAAAGAAGTCGATGTGAAGGGCAATTGGAAAAATCTATTTATTATAGGAATGGTTGCTATAATCTCACTAGCTTTTACAGCTGTATCAGGTCTTGAATCATTTTTAAATCTTCTATAATTTTAGAATCACCTTCTCTTAAATCTTTATTAAGGGCGCAAATAATAATCTTC
>SL_8KL_010_SEDDRAFT_10002822_pt1 | contig 14530 bp, 9 predicted proteins | sample SodLakKL_010_SED_4_FD_11160 | JGI IMG/M metagenome (IMG submission 11160) | reverse complement strand
CACCGTCAGAAACCAGCCCCATCAAGTGCAGGCAACTGTCATTTTGCCGCACCCTGTCCATGGCTTCCAGTAAAACCGGATTTTCAAAGAATTGCCCGGTTTCTATACACTTTTTTATCCTGGTCAACTCCTGGTAAACAATTCTTCCCGCTCCCAGGTTAAGGTGTCCAACTTCAGAATTGCCCATCTGACCCCGGGGCAACCCCACCGCTTCACCGGCAGCATCTACAAGGGTCCAGGAGTAATTTCGATAAAACCGATCCAGATTTGGTGTTTCAGCCAGGCTAACTGCGTTTCCTTCGGTATTATTACTGTAACCCCAACCATCCAGGATAATCAGCAGGATTTTGTCCAAACCTTAAACCGCCTTTCGGGCTGCCTGGATCAAAGCGCTAAAAGTATCGGCTTTCAGGCTGGCTCCTCCAACAAGGGCCCCCTGAATGGTATCAATTTCAACAAAGGAACCGATGTTCTCTTCTTTCACACTGCCTCCATACTGGATGCATAAGTTTTCCACAGCCCTGTCCCCGTATCTTGTCATAATTAATTGACGGATATAGGCAGAGGCTTTTTCGGCATCTTCCGGTGAAGCCGCTTTCCCGGTGCCTATAGCCCAAACCGGTTCATAGGCAATAATTAGCGAACCGGAGCCGATATCTTCCGGGGGCAAACCATCTAAAGCTCCGGAAAGCTGTTTTTCTAATATTTGTTCGGTGGCACCCTCTTCACGTTCAGTTTCCGTTTCACCTACGCATAGTATGGGCCTTAATCCACTATCAAGAGCAGTCTTTACTTTATGCTGAAACCAGCTCTCATCTTCGCCAAGAAAATGGCGCCTTTCCGAATGGCCCACAATCACGTACTCAACTCCCAGGTCAAGCAGCATCGGTGCCGATATTTCGCCGGTAAAAGCACCTTTTTGCTCCCAGTGCATATTTTGAGCTCCCAGTTTAATCGAACTTCCCGAAAGAGCTTCAGAAGCATTATGTAAAGCAGTAAAAGGCGGGCAAATAATTACTTCCGCGTCCTCAAAGAGAGGTTCATTTTCTCGAATTGCCTTGCAGTATTCCGCAGTTTCGAGAGCATTTTTGTGCATCTTCCAGTTTGCAGCAATAATTAAATCCATGCTCGAGGCCTCCTTAATAATCGCAGCCGGACCAGTATATATACGACCGCTACAATCCAGTCTTAGACAATTTTTACCTGCCAGGGCATGCTGTATTTTAGGCTGGTTTCCGTCTCATCGCGGGCAATAACTGTGAATATAGCAGCCGCATTGCCTGCAATATCCCCCGTCAAAAATACAGGATGACTAGGCAGTAAAGACAACCTGATTAATTGTCCTGCAAAACACTGATTCCGGGAAGCTCTTTTCCTTCCCAAAATTCGAGGGTCGCTCCTCCTCCCGTGGAGATAAACCCTATCTTAGAGGCCAAACCCTGGGCTTCCAGAGCAGCAACCAGGTCGCCTCCTCCCACGATTGAGTGAGATCGACATTGAGCAATAATCCGCGCCAGTTGTTCAGTCCCGTGGTTAAAAGGCGGAGTTTCATAAACTCCCATAGGACCATTCCATACTATCATCGATGATCGCTCAACATAAGTGGAAAAGTTGTTAACGGTTTCAGGACCTATATCAAAAACTTTCCAGGCGCCCCTGATTTCATCGGGATAAACCACCCTTTCAGGGCTTCCCGCTTTTAATTCTTCCGCCACTACCAGGTCTAGAGGTAAAACCAACCTGCACCGGCTATTTTCACTTTCTTGCATTATGCTTTTTGCTTCATCCAGCAGATCTTTTTCGAGCAGAGAATCTCCAAGGTTATAGCCTCTGGCAGCTAGAAAAGTATTGGCCATCCCGCCACCGATAAGAAGATAATCCGCCAGCTGCAGGAAACGATAAATAACCTTGATTTTATCGGAAACTTTAGCCCCACCGAGGATCGCTGTAAAGGGGCGGGCCGGGCTTTCCAGGCAGCGGGAAAGTTCTTCTATTTCCTTTTTCATGAGCAGCCCGGCTACCGCGGGGATATAATCAGTAATCCCGGCGGTAGAAGCATGAGCCCGGTGGGCAGTTCCAAAGGCATCGTTGACAAAAATATCTACCGGTTCAGCCAACTTTTTTGCAAAAGAAGGATCATTTTTCTCTTCTCCTTCTTCAAAACGCAGGTTTTCAAGCAGGATTACATCTCCATTTTTCATAGAAGCTGCCGCTTCGTCGACTGACGGGCCCACTACCTGGTCGATTTTTGTCACAGGATTGCCCAGCAGTTCACCCAGCCGGGTTGCTACCGGATCCATCTTTAAATCCGGAACCGGTTTTCCTTTTGGTCTTCCCAGGTGCGAGGCTAGAATAACTTGGGCTCCCTGGCTGGTCAGCGCTTTAATAGTTGGCAGGGCCGCTCTTATCCGGGCATCATCACGGACTTTTCCCTGGTCCAGCGGCACATTAAAATCAACACGCACCAGCACCTTTTTACCCTTGACATCTATATCTTCTATACTTTTTTTCCGGATCAGATGCTCACCACCCTTTGTTTAAGAACGGCGTCGCTTAAACGACGGAGGAATTGACATCTCTTCCCTGTACTTGGCGATCGTTCTCCTGGAAATTTTAATTCCTCTTTCCTGCAATAATTCGGCCAACCTTTTGTCGCTGAGCGGCTTTTGCTGATCTTCAGCTTCAACCAGTTCACTGATATGGCTTTTTATGCTGGGAGAAGAATGATCGGAACCCCTGGTCCCGCTTAATCCGCTGGAGAAGAAAAATTTCAGGGGGAACAACCCACGCGGGGTTTGAATATATTTATTGGCGGCAGCCCTGCTAACGGTTGATTCGTGAACTCCCACTTTAAGGGCCACTTCTTTTAAGGTAAGCGGTTTCAATTCTTTGATGCCGTAATCCAAGAATGGTTTTTGAATATCAACTATTTGCTGGGAAACTTTATGTAAAGTAATCCTTCTCTGTTCGATACTGCGGATCAACCAGTAGGCCTTTTCCACTTTATTTTTTATAAAGGCCGATAATTCTTCGTCGGCCAGCCCGCTTTTAAGCATTTTGTGGTAATAGGGGCTAATAGTGAGTTGGGGGATATTAAGTTCGTTGTTCATTACCACGTAATGATCCTCTACCTTTTGCACAATCACATCGGGAACGATATAGCGGGTTTCTTCCCCTTCACCAAAAACACTGCCGGGTTTTGGGTTAAGGGTGCGAATAAACTCTATCGCTTCACTGACTGCCTCTTCTTCACAATCCAGGCAGGAGGCAATATAACTGTACCTTTCATCGGCGGCAGCCGGCAGGTAATTTTTTACAATTTGCAATGCCAGCTCCGGGGGGTTCTCCATCTTTTTTAATTGAAGCAAAAGGCATTCCTGTAAATTACGGCAACCTACCCCGGTCGGCTCAAGTCTTTGGATAACCTTAAGCGCTTCTTCCAGCTCTCTGACCTTAGCCCCCAAAGCAGGGGCAAGTTCCTCAAGTTCCCCCTGCAAATATCCGTTATGGTCCAGGTTGCCAACCAGGTAAGCTGCAACACCATACTGCCGGGGGGTTAGGGGAAGCAAACGAAGCTGGCCCAGCAAGTCCTCAAGCATGGTGTTCTCAGATACCCTGGAACAGTTTTCTATCTGGGGCTGACTTTCGGTTTCCGTAACCGGTTTCGCGCGACCATCGTAATGTTCATACCCGGTATCAATACCCGCATCCCTAAAGTACTCATCCCAGGAAAATTCTTCATCGCTCTTTTCTGCATTTATTTCAGGCTCCTGCGATTCACCTTCCACTTTTTCCTCTTCCCTCGGTTCTTGAACTTCAAGGACTGGATTATTAACCAGCTCTTCCTGGATGTGATCTTCAATTTCCAGGGCTGAATACTGCAAAAGGGTAATAGCCAGTTTCAATTCCGGGGTAATGATTAATTTTTGAGTCTGTTCTAAATGCAGGTTATAATCAAGCTTCACAATTAACTCTCCCTGTCCAAAAGAGTATAATACAGGCCATAGGGCCTGTAATATCATGTTTCCTTGATCCTTGTAGATGTAACTTTAAGTTACTAAAAGTTTTTACTTTTTACATACTGCCTTTTGTAGAAACAAAAACCGGACCGGGGCCATCCTTACTATCTTGCTGCCCAGGGATCTTTTCGACACAGAAAGCTTGAATCCTGCCCTCAATCTTCTAATTGGCATGTCCTTTGCTTGCTTCCCGGGTAACCCCTCTTTTTGAGCAATTTCTCCATTTGCCTGAACCTGTGGCTGACCCCCGATTTACTTACGGGAGGGTCAAGCTTTTTCCCCAATTCTTTCATGGAAGCTTCGGGATAAGTCTTTCGTAAATAAGCCGCTTCCCGTAGAGAAGGAGAGATGTTGTTCAGACCGACCCTTCTATCTACTTCATCAATTAGTTCGAGCTGTGCCTGTGCCGATGAAACAATTTTCTCGAGATTAGCCGTTTCACAATTTACTACCCGGTTAACCTGGTTGCGCATACTCTTAACCACCCTTTTGCTTTCCAGTTCCAAAAGGGTTCCCCCGGCGCCGATAATTCGCAGGTAATCAGCAATAGACTCGGCGCTTTTAAAATAAATATAAGCTCTGTCTTTCCGCTCACGCAGGTAGGGTTTGAGCTTAAATTCTTCCAGGATCTCCTTGCAGACAAAGGCATCTTCAACACTGCCGCAGTCAATTTCCAGGTGATAGCCGGAATGCTGAGAAATGCTGACACTGCCCCCGGCCAGGAAAATACCTCTTAGCAAAGCCTTGCGACAGCAGTTTCGCCTGGGAACAACCATATGCTTCCTGGGCAGGCTGAGAAAATTACCGGCCTCTTTAAAATCTAGATAAACCAGAAGGTGGTCTATTTGTTTAAGCCCGGACAACTGGACCAAAAAACGGTTTTTATGCAGCCGTTTTTCCTGCTGCCTTACAATATATGGTTCTTCCACTCCGGTCTGCTTTAACAGGTTGAAGACACGACGCGCCACAGCACTGTCATCGACAACTATAGAGAGATGATGGTTGTTTTGGCTGATCATGTAATAACCGTTTTTTACCAGAAGGGCCTTTAATTCCCATGAATTGCAGCAGGAAAGGGTGTCGTCCAACCTTGCCAGTTCCTGTTTAACCTGCCTGCTTAATGCCAACTTATTCCCTGCCTCTCAGCTTTTATAAATATCCCTGTGTTCCACCGCCAGGTTATAACGCGAGCCCAGGTATTTCCCCAGGTCTTCACCCATTACTACCGAACGGTGTTTCCCGCCGGTGCAGCCAATTGCTATCACTAAACTGGTTTTCCCTTCCTTCACGTAGAAAGGAATCGAAAAGTCGAGCAATTCATTGAGCTTCTGAAAATATCTTGCAGTTTCGTTCCACTGCCACAGGTATTCATGGACCTGGGGATCGTCACCGGTCAATGTTTTAAGGTGCTCCACATAATGAGGATTGGGTAAAAAACGGACGTCAAAAACCAGGTCGGCATGCGGTGGTAGGCCGTACTTAAACCCAAATGATATTATCCGGATCTGCATGCTTTTATCACGCTGGTCGGGCTCATACAATTCAACTATCCTGGCTTTCAATTCCCATGGTTTAAGGTAAGAAGTGTCTATCTCTTTATGGGCCTTGCCCCTTAATTCGCTTAAGGCTTCCTTTTCTTTTTGGATCGCTTCCGGAAGACTGATTTTCCCGAGGGGATGGCGGCGCCTGGTTTCTTTAAACCGCCTGATCAGAACCTCTTCATTCGCCACCAAAAAAAGAATTTCGTAGTCTACATTACGGGTATCCATTTCTTGCAGCGCTTCAAAAAGGTCTTTAAAAAAAGCGCCTCCCCTCATATCACAAACCATGGCTATTTTTTTATTCTCTGACTGAATAAACAAATCGGCAAACTTGGAAATCAAGGTGGGTGGCATGTTGTCTACACAATAATAGCCAAGATCTTCAAAAGAATTTAAGGCATGACTTTTCCCCGCTCCCGAAAGGCCGGTTATCAAAACTATACGCATATCATTATCCTGATTGATGCGGATCTGCCCCCCGTCCGCAATTAAATCGCCCATACTTTAGGCCGCAAGTTAAGTATAACATATAAAAATGGATGGTGTGCTTTGAAAAGAGTTGCTTCTTATTCAATAATCAACGGTTTTATTTTTTCTTCCTATTCACTTTCACCTTGTAAATCTTCTCTCTGTCTGAAATAACTGTAAATAGTTTCCGCCAAACCTTTACTGATACCTTCTACTTCTGTTAGTTCACCTATTCCGGCTTTTTTTATTCGTTCGGCGCTGCCAAAATGCTTGAGCAAGGTTTTGCGGCGGGATGAACCAACCCCCGGGATATCTTCCAGCATAGAATGAATGCTTTTATGACCTTTAAGGCGGCGGTGCCCGCTGATAGCAAAGCGGTGCACTTCATCTCGAACACGCTGCAGCATCTGCAGCATTGGATTGCCGGCAGCCAGCCGTACCGGCATTTCTGAATTCTCAACGAATATCTGGTCCGGATCTTTAGCCAGGGCGATAACGGGGATGTCCTTAAAAGCAGTATTTTTAAGAGCTTCTTGCGCTGAATTCAGCTGACCCCTGCCACCGTCAATCAGAATTAAATCAGGCCTGGGCCAATCTTCCCTGGAAACCCTTCTTAGCAAAACCTCCTGGAGAGCCGCATAATCATCCTCTTTCGGGGCATCCTTGATATTAAAGCGCCGGTAATCTTGTTTAGACTGCCTTCCGTCAATAAATACAACCATCGCTCCCACCGGTTCGCTGCCCCGCAGGTGGGAAATATCGTATCCCTCAATTCTACCCGGTGGGTTGTTTAAGCCCACCAGGCGGCCCAGTTCTTTAAGGGGCTGCTCGTTCCTTTTAATTCTTTGCTCTTCGTCTTCTTCCAGGCGAAGGACACAGTTGCGCCTGGCCAGTTCGACCATTTTTTTAAGCGGCCCCCGTTTGGGAACCTTGAGGTTTACTCTCTTTTCAGCTCTCACTTTCAAAAATTCTCTCAGCAGATCGGCATCGGCGGGTTGATCTGAAACCACGATTTCTCCAGGAACACTTTCAACCCGGTTGTAGTAATTCTTGATGAACGAGGCCATAACTTCCTCATCCTCAACTTCCTCGGCGCCGACCAGGGGGTAATGATCCTGGCTAAGCAGTTTGCCCCCCCTGATCTGGAACAGGTGAACTGCCGAACGGTTGTCATGGCGGCCCAGGGCCAGGATGTCCCTTTCAGCCTCTTCCTCGCTGACAGCCATCTTCTGCTGTTGCCCGGCAACCCGGTGCAGCGATTGTAACCGGTCCCGCAGGGTGGCGGCTTCCTCGAACAGTTGATTCCCGGCCGCTTCGTCCATTTGCTTCTTTAGTCTATCCTGCAGCTCGCTATAACGGCCCTGCAGAAATAAAAGCGCTTGTTTAACCATGTGGTTATACTGTTCGGGTGAAACCGCTTCTTCTCCACGGCACGGGGCCAGGCAACGCTTCATCTGGAAATTTAGACAGGGCCTTTCGGGGGCCGGGGCGCCATCTAAAGGCTGACGGCAGCGACGTAAAGGAAAAACGGACCCGAGGAATTTCATTGTTTCACGCACTGCGCCCACATCTGTAAAGGGGCCAAAACGGTGCTCCTCCCTGTCCGAAGCAGGCTGATAACGGGCCCGTTTGCCGCCAAGTTGCGAAAGCCGCAGGAGTTCCAGGCGGGGATAAAGTTCCGGGGTGATTATCAGGTACGGGTAATCCTTGTCGTCTTTAAGATTCACATTATAACGGGGCCTGTATTCTTTAATTAAATTGCATTCCAGGATTAACGCTTCTACTTCCGAATCGGTTACCACGAAATCGATATCGGCCAGGTTTGCCTGTAAAGAGCGCAGACGCGGTGAACTTTGGCCGTTATCGGTAAAATATGAACGCACCCTTTGCCGCAAAGAAACAGCCTTACCAACATAAATAACCTTATCATTGCTGTCCTTAAAAATATAAACCCCCGGCAATTCAGGCACCTGCTTGATTTTCACTCTTAAAAGCTCAAGCACAATTCATCCCTCCACGAAAAGTTGTCAGGGGGACGGGGTTGTTGACAACTTTTTAGTGGTCTTAGACCAAACTTACGATTCACAGGGGTTAAAAAATGTCAAAGGGAGTTGCCAAATTGACAGCTCCCATAACAGCCGCCCAGATCTTTTGCCGTCGACCGGCTCCTTAAATAATTAAGAATTAAAGCCTACAAATCTACAGCCTGCTCCCTACCGGGAAACAAGGCCCCGGAAAGCCATTTTCCGGTATATGATTTCTTAAAGGAAGCCACTTCTTCGGGAGTACCGGTTGCAACAACCCAACCGCCTTCATCGCCGCCTTCCGGGCCTAAATCAATCAAATGATCGGCTCTTTTCAAGACTTCCAAATTATGCTCAATAACCAGCACGGTATTACCGCTATCCACAAGGCGATCCAAAATTACAAGCAGTTTGTTTATATCGTCAAGATGCAGCCCGGTGGTAGGTTCATCCAAGATATATAAACTGCGGCCGTTGCTGCGCCTGGACAATTCCGTTGCCAGTTTTACACGCTGAGCTTCCCCACCCGATAGCGTGGTCGCCGGCTGACCCAACCTGATATAGCCAAGGCCAACATCATAAAGCAGCTGCATTTTACGCTGGACCTTGGGAATAGCGGAAAAGAAATCGAGGGCTTCTTCCACATTCATATCCAATACATCTGCAATGCTGTTCCCCTTGTATAAAACTTCCAAAGTTTCCCGGTTATATCGTTTCCCCCGGCACACTTCACAGGGAACATACACATCGGGTAGAAAGTGCATCTCAATTCTTAAGATACCATCACCGCGACAGGCCTCACAGCGGCCACCTTTGACGTTAAAGCTAAATCGTCCCGGCTTATAGCCACGGCGGCGGGCTTCGGGGGTTTTGGAAAAAAGCTCTCGAATACCGTCAAATAATCCGGTGTAAGTAGCCGGATTGGATCTCGGAGTTCGACCGATGGGGGACTGGTCAATAACAATAACTTTGTCAAGATGCTCTACCCCTTCCAATCCGCGGTGATCTCCCGCTCTTTCCCGGGAGCGATGCAGTTTGCGGGCTAAAGCCTGGGCTAATATTTCATTTACCAGGGTGCTTTTGCCGGACCCGGAAACCCCGGATACACAGACAAAATTGCCAAGCGGTATCTGAACATCAATATCTTTAAGGTTATGTTCTCTGGCCCCCAACACCTTAAGGTACCGCTGGTCGGAATCCCTTCTATTGTCAGGAACAGGGACTTCTTTCCGACCGGCCAGGTAATCGCCGGTCACAGAACTTGAAGAACCAATTATTTGTTCCACATTCCCCTGGGCCACAATTTTTCCCCCGGCGGCCCCGGCCCCGGGACCAATATCAATAATATGGTCTGCGCTGCGAATAGTCCCTTCATCGTGTTCCACAACCAGTACAGTATTGCCAAGATCGCGCAGATCTTTCAGAGTTTTAATTAACCGGGCATTGTCCCTTTGATGCAAGCCGATAGTCGGCTCATCAAGAATATAGATTACCCCGGTGAGTCCGGAGCCAATCTGGGTGGCCAGCCTGATGCGCTGGGCTTCCCCTCCTGAAAGAGTAGCCGCCGCCCGGTCAAGATTCAAATACTGTAAGCCAACATTGTGTAAGAACTTTAACCTTTCCCCGATCTCTTTCAAAACCTGGCGGGCTATTTGGGTTTCACGTTTAGAAAGCTGTAACTGATTAAAAAATTCAGCAACCTGTTCCACCGTAAGCGCCGAAACTTCCGCAATATTATAGCCACCAAGCAATACGGCCAGGCTGGAAGACTTCAAACGTTTTCCACCACATGCAGGACAAGGCCTGGTCTGCATAAAGCGCTCCATATCAGCCTTCATTTCGTCTGAGCCTGTTGAAGCATAACGGCGTTCAAGGAGCTTAAGCACCCCCGGGAATGCCTTTTTATAATGGCGGACCCTTCTGAACATGTTTACATAGCGAAAATTAATTTTTTCCGGGGACCCGTAAAAAATTTTATGCTGCTCTTCCCTGGAGAGATCTTTAAAAGGCTTATCCAGGTCTATACCCCAGCTTTTGGCGGCTGCCTCCAAAAATTGCTGGTGATAACTCTGACCCGCCCAGGGATGAACCGCGCCCTCCTTGAGAGATAATTCCGGGTAGGGGATTACCAGGTCCGGGCCAAATTCAGATTTAGTGCCTAAACCACTACATTCTGAGCAAGCACCATAAGGACTGTTAAAAGAAAATATCCGCGGACTGATCTCTTCAAAACTAAACCCACACTCAGCGCAGGCAAAGTTTTCGCTAAATAGCTGCTCGCCACCCTCAATCTCTTGAACCAAAACCAGGCCCTCACTTAATTTTAAGGCATTCTCCAGGGAGTCGGCCAGGCGCGATTCAATTCCTTTGCGGATAATTAAACGGTCAACGACCACTTCGATATTATGCTTTTTTTGCTTGTCAAGCTTAATTTCTTCTTCAAGCTCGCGCACTTCTCCATCTACTCTTACCCGCACATAGCCCTTGCTGCGCAGATCGTCAAAAAGGCGCGTATATTCTCCCTTGCGACCTCGCACCAGGGGAGCTAAAACCTGGATACGGGTGTCTTCCGGCATTCCTGCTACCTGGTCTACAATCTGTTGTACTGTCTGTTGACTGATCGGTATTTGACAGTTGGGACAGTGGGGATTGCCGATCCGGGCATAAAGCAGCCGGATATAATCGTAAATTTCGGTAACTGTCCCCACCGTTGAACGTGGATTTCTTGAAGCTGTTTTTTGATCAATGGATATAGCGGGCGAAAGTCCTTCAATTTGGTCAACATCAGGTTTTTCCATCTGCCCAAGGAACTGGCGGGCATAAGCTGAAAGCGATTCCACATACCTGCGCTGTCCCTCGGCATATATAGTATCGAAAGCCAGGGAAGATTTACCTGAACCACTTAATCCTGTTAAAACAATAAACTTGTTCCTTGGGATAGTTAAATCTATATTTTTCAAGTTGTGCTCTCGAGCACCACGAATAAAAATTTCTCCTGCTGTCACAACCGTCCCTCCTGTTTTTCACGTTCCCGGCAACCGGAAACCCTTAGTGCAAAGTAGTAAAATACTTTTATCGCAGTAATAGCTTTAATATTATGCATTCGCTTTATGTTTACCGGAGCCCAATCCAAGAATCAAATTAATCGTATCCATCTTTAAAAAGATAATCGGCCCCAAGCATTTAATTTTTGTCATAATAACGTTTCCTTAGCACTTGACACTTCCTATAAACCCTAAAAAAACTTCCTTCTTTTAGCATTCAATTATGCTGCAGTCTTGATCGCTGATAAGTTATTAAGGGCTATCTGCCCGCAAAAAGTTGTCAACAACCCCGTCCCCCTGACAACTTTTTTAGGGTTTCTCCAGCTCGTAGATCATGTCGCGCAGTTCGGCGGCTTTCTCGAAGGCGAGTTGCCTGGATGCCTGGTTCATCTCTTTGCGCAGTTTTTTGATCATCTTTTGCTTACTGGCGGGATCGATTTCTTTCATTTGCTCAACTCCGTAGGATTCGGTCTCCTCGGCTGCAGCGGTAGCTTCGATCACGGCATGGATCGGCTTTTCGATGCTTTGCGGTATAATCCCATGCTTCCGGTTATAATCGAGTTGTTTGTAGCGCCGTCGTTCGGTTTCATCAATGGCCCGCCGCATGGAGGGTGTGACTTCTTCGGCATACATGATCACCCTGCCCTCTATGTTTCGGGCGGTGCGGCCAATTGTCTGGATCAGTGAGCGATCCGATCTTAAGAAGCCTTCCTTATCGGCGTCAAGGATCGCTACCAGGGTGACTTCGGGCAAGTCTAACCCTTCCCTGAGGAGGTTGATCCCGACCAGAACATCAAATTCGCCGAGCCGCAACCCCCGGATAATTGTCATTCTTTCCAGGGCGTTAATTTCTGAATGCATGTACCTTACCCTTAAGCCCATGTTCTGGTAGTACTCCGTCAGGTCTTCGGCCATCCTTTTGGTCATGGTGGTAACCAGCACTCTTTGATTTTTTTCCGCCCTAACCCTGATCTCCCCGTAAAGGTCGTCGACCTGACCTTCGGCGGACCTGACTTCGACCACCGGGTCAGCCAAACCGGTAGGCCGGATAATTTGTTCCACCACCTTCTTGCTGTGCTCAAGTTCCCAGGGGCCGGGGGTGGCCGATACAAATATGGCCTGGTTGATTAAGGATTCAAATTCTTCAAAACGAAGAGGCCGGTTGTCAAGGGCCGAAGGCAAGCGGAAGCCGTGTTCGACCAGGGTGCTTTTCCTGGATATATCACCACGATACATCCCGTTCACCTGCGGGATGGTAATATGTGATTCGTCAATCACGATAAGCATATCGGGCGGGAAATAATCAAGCAGGGTAGCCGGCCGGCTTCCCGGAGGACGTCCATCCAGGTGTCTTGAATAATTTTCAATTCCGCTGCAGAAGCCAATTTCCTGGAGCATTTCCAGGTCAAACCGGGTCCGTTGTTCCAACCGCTGCGCTTCTAACAGTTTGTCTTCTTCTCTAAACCTGGCAAGTTGTTCATGCAGCTCCGCTTCTATATCCCCGATAGCTCTTTTTAGCTGATCGGGAGCCGTGACATAGTGGGTTGCGGGAAATACCGCTGCATGGGAACGTTCACCGGTAACCTTGCCGCTGACCACATCAATTTCTCTTAAACGCTCGATTTCATCGCCAAACAGTTCTACCCGCAATGCTGACTCCGAAAAAGAAGCGGGAATTATTTCAATCACATCGCCGCGAACCCGAAATGTCCCCCTTTGAAAATCGATTTCATTGCGCTGGTAATGGATGTCCACCAGGCAATTGATAATTTCGTCCCGGGTTATTCTTGCTCCTTCCCGTAAAGAAAGGACCTGATCCCTGTATTCATGGGGGGACCCGAGGCCATAAATGCAGGAAACAGAGGCTACGATAATAACATCCGACCGTTCCAGCAGAGCGCTGGTGGCTGAGTGCCTTAGCTTATCAATTTCGTCATTTATAGAGGAGTCTTTTTCAATAAAAGTATCGCTCTGCGGAATATATGCTTCCGGTTGATAATAGTCATAATAGCTTATAAAATACTCGACGGCATTATCGGGAAACAGTTCTTTAAATTCACTGCATAACTGGGCGGCAAGGATCTTGTTGGGAGCCATCACCAGGGTCGGCCTCTGCACCCGTTCAATCACATTGGCCACGGTAAAAGTTTTCCCTGAACCGGTAACCCCGAGAAGGGTTTGATACCGCATATCCTGGTTAAGCCCCCGGACCAGGGTATCAATCGCTCCCGGTTGATCACCGGTAGGCCTGTAAATTGAGTTTATTTTAAACCTTTCATTAACTGCCATCAAACTTCCTCCGAAAATAAGGCATATTCATCTTAGAAAAATGCAAAAACCATGATTGCCATATATTTAGAGAAAACAAGCAGGATATAACATTACCTCTTGCCTATATTAATTATAATGATAATCGTTCCAAAGTCACTATTTTTTCCACAGGCGCTTAACCCTGGCCATTGGATCGGGCTTACGCATTTCCAGGTAAACCGGGGAATCGGGATGCGGAACCGGAATCATGCCCAATTCGGCGTAACGCCGCAAGATAGAATGAGAAGAACCTGTCGCTCTAAGACTGGCCTGTAGTGAAGCTCCAAAACCTTCTTTTTCGAAGGTTTCCTTTTTCAATACATGCGAAAAACTTTCTCCGTTTCTCCTTCCCTCCAGGAGGACCATGAAGTAACTTTGCTCAATTTTTTCCAGAAAGTCCTGGTTATCCCGCGGTATTTCACCGTTTATTGTTTTAATGACATCATCCTGCTTCAGTCCGGCATTATCGGCCACGGTTCCCGGTAAAACCTCCATAAGAACAATTCCTTCATCACTGCTGCGGTAGCGGGGCGGCTTTCTGTCTTCTTCTCTTTTCCCGTAAAGAATTAGTATTTCATGGCCAATTGGCGCAAAAAGAACCCCGGGCAAGACAAAAGCAGGGAAGTATTCCGCCCCTAAGGCAACAACTAAAAGCACAACACTGTAAAAAGCGAGCCACTTGGCAGAAAAAGCGGTTCTCTCGCGGGGAGTGGAAGATAAGGCGATATCCCCGTAACCGAGGCCGGCTGCCACCGGTATGAGCATGTATTGAAGGGTTCTTCCTTCACCCGGTTCAAGGATCGGCTCCANGATTGGCCACCATTCTGGCATACTCACACCTACAATCTCAGGTTCCGCTACCACGGTCACCAGGAGCGCCACCAGCGGTAGAGGCCAAAATCTCTGTAGCGAAAAAGCCCCGATCACCTCGCCGTCTTCTTTCTTTAAGTAAATTGGACTGCTCCCCCAGTGACCGCCAATATAAATCAAGAGAGCCTCGATGAGGTGAAGCAACCCGATCAGGACCAGGAGGGCAGGTATATGAACTCTTAAGAGTGTTTCAATGACTATATTATCAGCTAAAGCCGGAAACAGGGGCACTAAGATATGGCGGGCAAATAAAA
>SL_8KL_010_SEDDRAFT_10002818_pt1 | contig 14542 bp, 15 predicted proteins | sample SodLakKL_010_SED_4_FD_11160 | JGI IMG/M metagenome (IMG submission 11160) | reverse complement strand
ATCATATCCATGGGTAAGCTCCTTCTGTTTGAGGTTGTGGTGACTCTCATTATATCAGAGGGGCTTACTCCTTTTTTATATTTTCCAAGACGATTTTACACAACCTAAGTTTTTATCTTGTTGCGGAGGAGGAGTTTTGTTGGTAGAATAAACATATCAGCCATGAGGAGGACAAGTATGCGTAGAACTGGATGGGTCTGTTTTTTTATGTTGTTTTTGTTTTCTTTTATGTTGACGGCCTGTGATGATGGACCATACGAGGTCGTCTTTGAGGATCATGACGGTGAAGAGATCGAAGTGGTGGAGGTACTCAAGGGCGAATCTCTGGAAGGGCCCACGCCTTCAAGGGATGGGTTTGTCTTCGAAGGGTGGGTGAAAGAAGGGACTGTTAAGGAAGTTCCTTTCACGTTCGAGTATGAAGAGGATATTACGCTTACGGCGCAATGGGTACCTAATGGCATTGATTATGATGTCACTGATGAAGGTGTTGTCATCCGTGCCTATACCGGCGACAAGTTTGAGCTCGAACTGCCCGCGACCATAAAGGGGCGTTCTCTCGTTAAGATTGGAGAGGAGGCGTTCGCCGGCACTTCGATTACGAGCGTTCACATCCCCGAAAGCATCACGCGCATTGGAGCCAGTGCGTTCTATGAAGCCGCGTCGCTTGAACAGGTGACATTTGAAGAGAATAGTGAACTCAAGGTGATTGAAGGCGCTATAGGGACAAGGGGAGCGTTCGAACAGACGACGGCGCTTTCTGAGATCACACTTCCCGCTAGCGTCGAGCGGATCGGAAGAGCCGCCTTCCGCCATTCCGCGCTTGAGACTGTAGATTTCGCACAGGATGCAGCGCTAGAAGTCATCGGCGTTGGAGCGTTCGGGCACACATCCCTTTCCGAGGTTCATATCCCTGCGGGTGTGGAGGTTCTCGAGCCGCACGCCTTTGAAAAGATTCCTTCTTTGGAGACAGTGACCTTCGCAGAAGATAGTGCATTGAAGCGTATTGAGCAGGGAGTGTTCGCTAACACATCTCTCACCGGGATCGAGATCCCCGCCGATGTCGAATATATCGGCGCGTCGGCATTCACTCATACATTTGAACTCAGTTCTTTCACTTTTGAAGGGGATGCTGTAAAGACCATAGGGATGGATGCATTCTGGAATGCGATGGCCCTCGAGGAAATCCATATCCCTTCGAGCGTCACGGAAATCGGCATGAATGCATTTAACGGCGCTGATTTCCTGACCATATATACGGCGCATGAAAGCAAGCCGGAAGGATGGCATGAAGACTGGAACCCTGATGGATTGGACGTGCACTGGGGTGTGGAGAAGGAATAAACTCGAGAGACGAAGTGCATAGTTTTAGCGATTGCTTTCAGAGGTATTGTGAAGGCTATAGTTGAAACATCCATTTATAAATAGAAGGGATGAACAGAATGGTGAAAGTATTGATGTTGTCCACCGTTGCGCTTCTGATACTCACTGCGTGTAACGGGGAGACCATCGAATGTGAAACGGACGAAGTCCTCATCGATGAAGAGTGCATCAGTGAAGAGACCCTGGCCTCTTCACATTACTGGACCTTGCGGCACGAAGGCCGTGACTACTATGTGGACGCAGTGGATTATACCTATCAGTCAGATCCCTTGCTCGATTATAGCGATGATGAGCGTACGCTTTTTGAGTGGGAGGATGTGGCTGATGATGAGGTTCTCGATTTTCCATGTCAGGCGTTTGAGGAGGCGCTGAGAGAAGAACTCGACATTGATGAAAAGACGCCGATCACTTACGGAGATGTAAAAGACATCACCAGCCTGCGGGTAACTAGCTCAGGAATCGAGAGCATCGCTGGGATTGAATATTTCCAGTCGCTCAGGACACTGACGCTTGATAACAATCCGGCACTGACCTCCCTCAACGGCATCCAGGCGCTTGATGATCTTGATACGCTTTATGCGAGGGATACCAGCGTGCGCACTCTGGATTATGAACTGCCGTCCATCACGACAATCGATATGCGTCATAGCAGGCTCGACCTTGAGCCCGAGACGATATCACAGATGCCTGAATTATCCACCCTCAATGCGCGCCAAACGATGATAACGCTCGATGAAGACCTTTTCTCTGCTTTTGAAGCGTTCGATGAAGCGACCGACCACCCGGTCAAATTCCTGACCTACTATCTGCAGGTCGATTGGAGCGAACTCGACACGGAGGATTTCTGGGTCTTCGATGACGGTGACCTGGAAGGCTACAATATGACCTTCGATGTGGATGTGACGGCCGACTTCGTTGATGCGGAATTCCCCGACAGCATGGAGGGTTTCGGTCTAGATATCGAAGACAAGGCACATGGGGAATCATTGAACCAGGCGGCCCTCTCCGTTCTGGAGGCCGTGGATATCCAGGAGGACATGGACGCCTGGCAGGAGATCATCCTGATCTACGACTATCTCTATCATCATTTTGCGGAGACCGCCTCTCCTGATGAGACGAACAATCACATCCTGCGCGCTTTAGAGGGTGAGCCGACGACCCATCAGGCGGCTAGCGAGGCGCTTGCCTATGTACTCGGTGTCCATGGTTTCGATGTCCGGCACACTGTATGGGTGCTTCAGGAGTACGGCGTTAACGAATTGGATGCACGGGGATATGTCATAGAGATATTCAAGGATGACGTCCAGTATCTGATCGACCTCGATTATGCGCTTTTGGAAGAAGCGCCGTACAGCTTCTTCCTTGTCAGCTATGACACCTATAATCAACGCATTGAAGAGGCCTCTCCGCCTGTTTTCGAGGAGCTTTATCCGCATAACAGCCACGACTATGATAGAGAAGCTCTGATTGAAAAAGCGGAAGCGCTCAATATAACCCTGGAGTTTGACGAAGTGAACGATTAGTGGAAAAGTGTGAAGGACGGTGATGGGAGCCCCATCACCGTTTTCTTATGCGTACGTATGGTGGCGCGTACCGCGAGATGTTATCATGAAAGCAAGTCGCATCAAGCGGAATGTTTCATGAAGTCCGTCGTGCTTTTTGTTGATATCTATCGTGCGCTAGAGACGCCCTGGATATGTCCGGAAGTGTCATATTGAATCGCTGTGATGCTTTTGCTTTAAATATGATTCAGGAGGTTGGCTCATGAAAAGAATGTACTACTCCGCACTGACGTATTTGATTTTAGGACTTGCCGCCGGTGTGTTCTACCGTGAATTGACAGTGCACTATGATTTTGAAGGCTATACCCAGTTGTCGTTACTGCACACGCATGCTCTGACGCTGGGGATGGTTTTCTTCCTGATAACGTTGGTTCTTGAGCGGCTTTTTTCATTGACAGAAGGAAAGAGCTTTTCCCACTGGTTCATCGTCTATAACATCGGCCTTGTCGGCCTTCTTGTGACGATGGCTATAAGAGGAATGGGGCAGGTTTTCACATGGGAGCTTTCCGGCTTTAACCATGTCGCCGGTCTTTTTCACACGCTGGTAGGTATCACCCTCATATGGTTTTTCATCATTCTCGGCGGCAAGGTCAAATCCAGTAGCGATCAAAGCGGATAAATACCATGGCAATAGAAAACATATGCACGCTGATTAGCCTGAAGCGAAAAGACCGGCGCTTCATTCTCTGAAAGAGGACGGCACCGATTTAAAGGAATATAATTTTCAATTAAAGGCATTTTACCTGAACAAGGGTCCGGACGAACCCGGACCCTTTTACATTGCATTGATTTTTTTGAATCGATGTTTGACAACCTGAAAGCGCTATGATACGTTGAAAGTGTAATTGGTATTATAGAGGTATTATACATGGGGATGCATCTTTCCCGGTGGGAAAAGGGATGATGACATGTCGGTCATAGACAAAAACAGCAAGCTCCCGCTTTATTATCAGGTCGTCGAGAGCCTTGTCAAGGAAATACAGGAAGGGAAGTATCTGGAAAACCAGAAGATTCCCTCAGAACGTGAGCTCTGTGATATCTATGAAGTCAGCCGTGTCACGATCAGGCATGCAGTGAACGAGCTTGTGGATATGGGCCTACTTGTGAAGCGGCACGGAGATGGCACATATGTAGCGCCGAAGATGAGCCAGGACCTTCTCGGCTTTTATAGTTTCACAGAAGAGATGAAGAAGATAGGGCGCGACCCTTGGTCGAAAGTTCTGGGGTTTGAAAGAATTGAAAGTGATGAGAAGATTGCCAGAAAACTATCATGCAACCTCGGAGAGTCTGTCTTCAAACTGGTGCGCCTGCGGATGGCCGATGAGACTCCGATGATGTACGAACGTACGTATCTCCCTTGTTGGCGTTTCGATACATTGCAACGCGAAGACCTCGAGGATACGCCGATGTATGATGTGTTCCGGAATAAATTCGATGTCAGCTTCTCCAAGGCGGAAGAGGTATTGAAACCAGTGACGACGCGTGATTACGAGGCCGATCTGCTTGAAGTCAATCAGGCGGTGCCGAGTATGATGATCGAGAGGACCACATACGAAAGCGACGCCATTATCGAATACACCATCAGCATCGCCCGCGGCGATCAGTTCAATTATCGCGTAGTGCTTGAATAGTTTTCCGAAGCAAATTTCCTTTGTTTTTTGATACCACTGGTAGTAACATCATAACCAAATAACATCAATAAAACCAGAAGAAAGGGGATGAACCATGGAACCCTATGAGAACTACACCACTCACCGGGAAATCGAACAACAACCCCGTCTCTGGCGCGAGACGCTCGATGTCGTGGCGTCGAACCTGGATGCCATCCGCGCCTTTATTGAAAAGATAAAAGAGTCCGACCCGCGCATCATCCTCTCGGGCGCCGGCAGCTCCGCCTACATCGGCGAGACTGTCGCCCCCTATATCAATGCAAGGACGCCATTCCTCGTCGAGCCTATCGCCACGACCGACATTGTGGCGTCCCCGCAGTCGTATCTCAGAAACAAGCGTCCGACGCTGCTTGTCTCCTACGCACGCTCCGGCAACAGTCCTGAAAGCGTCGCGACCGTAGACCTTGCGAACGACCTCGTAGAGGAAGTCTATCATATTATCTTCACCTGCAATCCCGAAGGCTCTCTCGCAAAGCGCGGCGAGGCCGATGACAACGCCCTGGTCATCTACATGCCCGAGGATGCGAACGACAAGGGCCTTGCGATGACAGGGAGCTTCTCGACGATGGCGCTCGCCTCTTTGCTGGTATTCGACCTTCGGGCTTTCGAATGTCTCAAGCCGATTGTCGAGCGCATCGCGGACCTCGGTGAATCCATGATGCATTCAGACGCGCTCGATAGAGCGGCCGCAGGGGAGTTCCAGAAGGTCGTCTTCCTCGGCTCGGCGACATTCAAGGGCCTTGCGAAGGAAGCGGAGCTCAAGATGCTCGAACTCAATGCCGGGCGGATCGCCACGCGCTCGGACACGCCGCTTGGTTTCAGACATGGTCCGAAGTCTTTCATCGACGAGAAGACGACTGTGTTCCAGTTTCTCTCCAACGACCCCTATACCAGGAAGTATGAACTGGACCTCCTCAAGGAGCTGAAAAAAGACGGCATGACTACGGATGTCATCATCAGTGAGAGTGAAAGCCCGGACGCTGCGTCCGCCGACCAATACATCGCCGTAAGTAACTCAGGTGAAAATCTTCCCGATGCATTCCTGCAGTTCCCATTTCTTATCACTGCGCAGCGTCTGGCTTTCCTCAAGTCCTATAAGCAGGGCATCAATCCCGATGACCCGAGCCCTGAAGGGGTCATCAACCGGGTCGTCAAGGGTGTGACCCTCTATCCCTACAAGAAAGAAGGTGCATGATATGGCGCCGATCGTTGAAAAAGACATGATACGCACCGGACTCTCTCCGTCTGATTGGAAGGAGGCGGCACGTCTCTCGGGACAGCTGCTTCTGGATCATGGCTATATAGAAGCGGAATATATCGATAAGATGATTGAGACGGTAGAGACCCACGGCATGTACATTCTCGTCGCCCCACGCGTGGCGTTCTTCCACGCCAGGCCCGAACACGGCGCCTTGAAGACGGGACTGAGTCTTGTGACTTCTGAAGAAGGCGTGCGTTTCGGCGTTCCTGACAAGGATCCCGTGCAGCTCATGTTCGCCATGTCGGCGACGGACAAGGACTCGCATCTTGATCTGCTCGCGGGTCTGAGCAGAATCCTAAAGGACCCTGACACCATCGAAGAACTCGCAAAGCAGAAGACACCTGAAGATGTCGAGCGCATTCTTAAATCCAAGGAGGAATGAAGATGCTTTACAAGGAGTACATGAAAAAGGTCAAGGACATTTTCGAAGACGTCGAAAGGACACAATCCGACAACATTGAACAGGCTGCGGACATTGTAGCGGAGGCGATCAGAAACGACGGCGTCCTCCATGTGTTCGGCTGCGGCCATTCCCAGATGTATGCGATGGAAGTTTTCTATCGCGCCGGCGGCCTCGTTCCGGTGAACGCCATCCTCACACCGGCGATGTCCCTCGCGCCGAAAGCACCCCTCAGCACGCACGGTGAACGCCAGGAGGGCATGGCGAAAGCGATTCTCGACAACGAGACCGTGCATTCACAGGATGTGATGCTCGTCGCGTCGACCTCCGCAAGGAATCCCGCCCCGATCGAGATGGCGAAAGAGGCGAAGGAACGCGGCATGAAAGTCATCACACTGCTTTCAGAAGATTTCGCCCGCTCTGTAGAGAGCCGTCATCCGAGCGGCAAGAAGACCTACGATTTCGCGGATGTCATCCTCGACAATCGCGGTGTCGCGGGGGACGCAGTCATGGAGATCGATGAGTTGAAGACGAAGTTCGGCCCCACCTCTTCGATCATCGGTTTCACCATTATCCAATCGATTGTGGTAGAGGCGACCTCGAGACTCGCCAAGTCCGGGTATGAGCCGCCGATCTGGGTCAGTTCGAACCTGGATGAAGGCGACGCCATCAACAAAAAGCACATCGAGAAGTACCGCAAGCGCATCAGCTGTCTGTGAAGCGTTCATATCCTGAAGAAGAAAGGAGGGGAACGGATGAAGATTGTTGCAACGTGCGGCCTTGGCATGGGTTCAAGCATGATGCTGAAGATGAGCATCGAGGATGCACTGAAGGAAGCCGGTATCAAGGCTGATCTCGAAAGTGTCGACCTAGGCTCTGCGAAAAGCATGAACGCCGATATCTATGTGCTCTCGAAAGACCTCGAGCGCAATGCTTCGGATTTCGGCGGAGAAGTCATCGTCATCGACAACATCTCCGACTCGGAAGAGGTCAAAGAGAAACTGCTCAAGGCAGTGGAAAACGTAAAGTCTGAATAAGTGAACAATTTATAAAAATATAGGAGGATTCCAGTATGTATGATTTCTTGACAGAACTTTTCTCCACGCCGTCGATTCTACTCGGTGTGGTGGCACTCATCGGTCTGATCGTGCAGAGAAAGCGCGTCGAAAACATCGTCGAAGGCACGTTCAAGACTATCCTCGGCTTTCTGATTCTATCAGCGGGGTCAGACTTGATTGCGGATAATCTTGCGCCCTTCGCGGACATCTTCGTCGAGGGCTTCGGCATCGAAGGTGTCGTGCCGTTCGATGAGGCAGTTGTCGGAGCGCTCTCCGATCAAGTCGCTACCATCGCACGGACAACCGCGCTGATTCTCGGCTTCGGTTTCCTTGTGAACGTCCTCATCGCCCGTATCACGCCCTTCAAGTACATCTTCCTGACAGGGCACATGATGTGGATTCTCGCCGGCGGCCTGTCCTGGGCGTTCTATGACCTCGGCGTCAGCGAGATGAACACTATCATCTTCGGTTCTTTCCTGCAGGGGTCCATCCTCACGCTCCTGCCGGCCATCGCACAGCCGGCCATGCGCAAGCTCACCGGCGAGGACAAGATCGCCTACGGCCATCTGACGACACTCGGTGTCATCGCTTCGGCCTACATCGGCAAGCTCTGCGGCAATCCTGAGAAGAGTACTGAAGACTTTGATGTCCCCGAGCGGTTGAGCTTCATCAAGGATACCGCCATCGCTGTCTCCCTTGTAATGGTGGCCGTCTATCTCGTGACCGTCATCGCGGCCGGCCCTGAATTCGTTGCCGAATTCGCCGGCGACCAGCACTATCTGATCTTCGGTCTTCTGCGTGGCCTCGGCTTCGCAGCGGGCGTCCTCGTGCTGCTTTACGGGGTGCGCATGTTCCTTGCTGAGATCGTGCCCGCCTTCCGCGGCATCGCGCTCAAGCTCGTCCCCGGCGCGCGTCCCGCACTGGACGTTCCGGTTCTCTTCGCCTATGCGCCCAAGGCACTGATGATCGGTTTCATCTTCGCCTTCCTCGGAACGCTTGTCGGCCTCGCCATCTCGATTCCGATCGGCACTGTCATTCCGGTTCCGGCCATCATCGGCGCCTTCTTCACCGGCGGTGCAGCGGGTATCTTCGGTAACGCGCTCGGTGGCCGCCGCGGCGCCATGATCGCAGGCTTCGTCTACGGTATCCTGCTTTCAGTCCCCGTCGCGTTGTTCTATCCGCTCTATGAACTCGTGGACTACGGCGTTGAAGGACTGGCCTACCTCGTCAGCGACGGCATCGCCGCACTCAGTCTTATGAGGCTGTTCTTCGCAATCGGCGTGCCCATCCTGGGACTCATCCTCTTCATCGCGGGCCTGATCGGCGTCAGCATCCGTTTCCGTGGTGCGAAAAAAGGCGACCTGCTCGAAGAACAATAATCTCTCTCCCTCTGGTAGCCCGCCCACGCGGCGGGCTACTTTTTTCAGGATGTAGCTCTTAAGGAGGGTCATAATGTTAAAAAGCACAAAAGAACTATTGCTTGACGCACAGAAGAAAGTCTACGCGGTGCCTCAGTTCAATGTATACAACCTCGAGACCATCAAGGCGGCGCTTGCGGCGGCGGAAGAGGCGAAAAGCCCGCTCATCCTCGCTGTCACCCCTGGCACGAGGGAGTACGCAGGGGATGCCTTCATGTTCGCGCTCGCTAAGACCGCCGCTATGACTGCGGATGTTCCAATCGCCTATCATCTCGACCATCATACGAAGATCGAGGATATCATCCCCTCGCTCGAACTCGGTGCGAAATCCGTCATGGTCGACGGGTCGATGCTTCCGTATGAAGAGAACATCGCTCTCGTCAGGCGGGCCGTCAAAGCTGCAAGGCCCCATGGAGCGAGTGTCGAGGCGGAGCTCGGAAAGCTTCTGGGAGTGGAGGACGGCATCACGGTTGAAGCAGGCGAGGACGCTCTCACGGATCCGGACCTCGCCCGTGACTTTCTGCGTCGAAGCGAAGCCGACACGCTCGCCGTGGCCATCGGTACCGCCCACGGCCTTTACAAGGAACAGCCAAAGCTTGATATCGAGCGCCTGAAGCGAATCAGGGAGAAGACTGATGCGCCCCTTGTGCTGCACGGGGCTTCGGGACTCGATGACGCTTCCGTGCGCACGTGCATCGAGAACGGCATAACGAAGGTCAATATCGCTACGGAGCTCAAGATGCCCTATGCGAAGGCCATACGTGATTATTTCGAAAAGCATCCGGACGCGAGTGACCCGAGGAAGTACTTCGCCCCCGCGAAAGAGACGCTCAGACGTGTCGCGCTGAAGAAGATCGACATGTGCGGGAGCGGAGGGATGGCCGGATGATACTGACCATCACCCCGAACCCCGCCCTCGACCGCATGTATTTCGTCGAAGATTTCGATAAAAGCCGCGTGCATCGCGTCTCACGGTATCACGCAGCGCCTGGCGGCAAGGGGGTCAATGTGACGAAAGTCCTCAAGGCGCTCTCTCAGGACGTACGTGCGAGCGGTTTTCTCGGCGGCTCGACAGGCGACATCATTGAGAAGAAACTCGCTGATATGCACATATCGAACGCCTTCGTACGCGTCCGTGAAGAGAGTCGGACGACAGTGAGCATCGCGGATTCCGCCGGGGAGACCCTCGAACTCGTAGAGCCCGGACCGGCTATCTCCGAAGAGGAGGCGAGGACGTTCGACAGCACTCTCGAGGGACTTTTGCAAGAGAGTGCGGTCGTCGTTTTCTCGGGAAGCCTCAGCAAAGGCCTGCCCTCCTCATTCTACCGCACGGCGGTCGATAGGGCGAAACGCGCGGGCGTTAAAACGATTCTCGACACTTCCGGCACGGCGCTGAAGGAAGGCTTGAAGGCGGGCCCCGACTTGATCAAGCCGAACCAAAAAGAACTCGAGGAACTCCTCGGTGCTATAATGAAGACGCCACAGGAAATCGCGAACGCCGCCTTCGAAGTGCTCGCGATGGGCGCCGATGCGGTCGCTGTCTCGCTCGGGGCGGAGGGCATGGTCTATGTCGAGGACGACAGTGCTTTTCATGTAGAAGTCCCCTCTATAGATGCGATCAACCCTGTAGGATCCGGCGACAGCGTCGCAGCCGGGTTCGCGGCCGGCTTCATCAAGGAGTTCTCCCTCGAAGAGCGCCTCGCATACGCCAATGCCTGCGGTGTCTCCAACGCCACCTCCGAACGGATTGCCCGAGTGGACCCTGATCATGTCCAGACGTTGAAAGAACGCATCCGTGTCCGGCGGTTATGAGCGAAACCTTTTTCAATTGCGTACATGATGCGATATAATATTCATAGAAAGAAACATGAGGGGGTTCGTTCATGATACTCACTAATCTGCACGCTGTGCTTGAAGACAGGATTCTCGACGACGCGGTCATCGAGATTGAAGCGGGACGCATCAAGGATGTGCGCAAGCGCGAAAAGGAAGAAGGCATCGACCTCGGCGGCGCCTATGTTCTGCCAGGTTTCATAGATACCCATGTGCATGGCACTGATGATGATGACGCGATGGACAAGGACCCGGAGGGCATCGCCCGTATTTCAAAGAATCTCTTGAAGGAGGGCACCACGGCGTTTCTCTCCACAACGATGACGATGTCGGAGGAGGATATCCTCGCCGCGCTCGAATCAATCTCTTCAGCCGATTCTCCCGGTGCCCGTCGCCTGGGCATCCATCTCGAGGGCCCCTTCATCAACGAGGCCTATAAAGGCGCACAGAACGCTGAATACATCGTCAAGGGGAGCGAGGAGCTCTTCAGGAGGATGAACAGCGCCGCCCGCGGAGAGATACGTCTTGTGACGCTCGCACCGGAAAAACAGGACATGGCGTTCCTCGATTATCTGGATAGCGAAGGTATTGTCATCTCCTTGGGGCATTCCGATGCCAAGGCGGCCGATGTCGAAACAGCGATGGCGCACGGCGCCCGCCGGGTGACGCATTGTTATAACGGCATGTCGAAGTTCCATCACCGGGATCTGGGTCTCACGGGCATGGCGCTCTATGAGGATGCGCTCATGAGCGAGATCATCGCCGATCATATCCATACGTCCCCGAGGGCGCTCGATATGTTGGCGAAGAACAAGCCTGAAGACCGGATCACCCTCGTCACCGACGCCATCCGGGCGAAGAATCTCCCCGATGGGGAATACTCGCTCGGCGGGCAGAAGATTCATGTGAAGGACGGTGTCTCCCGCCTTGAATCCGGGTCCATCGCCGGCAGCACGCTGCATCTGAACACGGCACTCAAGAACATGCTGGAATCGACGCGTCTTGACCTGGTGCAGCTCGCGAAGGCCGCAAGTACCAACCCGGCGCGCACGCTCGGCATCGATGACGCCCACGGCACGATCGCGCCCGGTAAGGTCGCCGACCTCACTGTCCTAAGCAGCGACTTTCAAGTAAAGAGGACGATGGTCGACGGCGAATTCCGCTATGAACGATGAGACCGCGCTGCAAGCACTATTGCTTGCAGCTTTTTTTTGAACAGGACGTTTTTTACATATCCCGGATTGAGGACCATATGGTATGATAGGTATGTCATGTCCTGCTTGATCGTATGGACAAAAAGTCATATAGACAGAAGGAGAGATGTAAAGTGCTGAATCCGATCATTGAATTTTTGGAAGGCGAGTGGGAGTGTCACGACACGACCATCATCCCTGATGAACCTCCGAAGGAGAAGACCTACCGTGAGTCGATGCGCGCGCTGGATGCGCATACCATAGAGATAACCGCCTATGGATATGATGAGAGGGACCTTTTCACCAAGTCCATGCGGCTGGAGCTCGATGGTGAGGATCTGACCATGAGTCAGGATGGTTTCAAGGCCTCAGGAAAGTTCATCGGCAACTATGCCAAGCTGGTGAATGATGATTATGAGGGATATACGTATCATATCCGTCTGGCGCTTCTGGATGATATATATGTGTTTCAGAAGGACTGTTTCGAAGAGGGGGTCCTCGTCCGTACGCAGATGTCCTATCTGAGGCGACTGGATTAGAGAGGGAACTCTCTTTATGTTGTTCGGGACTTAATGGTAACTTATCATGGCGTAAAAAAACTGCATCCGGGATAGAAACGCCCGAATGCAGTTTTTATCTAGAGATAGTAGATGTTGTCCTTGAATTTCTTGAAGATCTTGCGGTTGTGTGCATCACCTTCGTCCAGATTGGCGCTGAACAGGACCGGCACGTCTTCACCCGCCTCGAGCAGCTTGTTCGTCAGGCCGACGACGATGCCGTTGACGATGGCCGCGCCGATGATGGTGCTCGTCGGTCCGACCTTCTGCTTGAGTTCGTCGAACTTGATCGCGGCATCGCCCTTGTCGCCGTGGTTGTCGATGACAAGGTCGGCCAGCTCGAAGAGCCGCTTGCCCGAGGGATGACGACTTTCAACTTGCTTGGTGTAGGTGAGATTTGTGATGGCGATGATTTGCACGCCTTGCTTCTTCGCTTCCTGGACGAGGTCTATCATAACGGTGTTGCGGCCGGAGACGGAGTGGGCGATGAGGACATCGCCTTCTTCGAACGGGGTGTCTTCGGCAATGAGTGTGCCGAAGCCTTCCAATCTCTCCATCTTCGATGTGAAGGTGATGGGCCTTACATCCGGCATGAGATTGGCGTTGAAGATGGGGTTGATCGTGGCGAGGCCGCCGGCACGATAGACCATCTCCTGCGAGAGGATGCCTGCGTGCGCGGCCCCGAACACGAATATGTTGTGTTTGTTCACGGTTGCTTCATAGAGCATGTCGACCGCGTCGTCAAGGGCGGATGCTTCTTGATCGATGAACGAATCGAGAAGCTTGCTGACGTGGCTGAAATAGTCCCGGTGGTCAGGCATATGCTAGAACAGCCAGTCGAAGAATTCTACAATTCCGCCTGTGACGCTGCCCCAGAGGCTCATGTCGTTGCCGCCGAAGATGAGCATCCAGTCCTGGATGGTTTCGCGGAAGAAGAAGAGCGAAATGCCCAGGAGGAATACCATGACGATGGCGGCGACGAAGGTGCCGATGACGGCGCCTCTTATGCCGCCTTGGCCTTCAGCCATGACTGAGGCGGCACCGCATTCGAAGAAGCTCGGAATGACGAGCGGCAGCAACATGACGACGAACAGGTCGAGCTGGTTGACGATGACGATGAGGACAGTCGATGTGACGAAGGCGATGATGAAGCCGATAATGACGGCGTTGGGCTTGTAGTTGAAGAAGATGGGTGCGTCATAGGCCGGCTGCGCGCCCTTGATGATCTTGCTGCTGATACCTTCGAATGCCGGAACGATCTCGTTGACGAAGATGCGGACACCTTGGAGAAGGATGATGATACCGGCACCGAACATCAGCGCTTGTTCAAAGGCGAACGCGACGAGCGGCAGCTCTGTCATCCCTTCGCCCGCGAAACCGTCGCCGACGGTAAACCCTGTGACGATATAGACGATGAAGATGACGATCGCGCCCATGATGGGGACTTCACGGAAGAAGCCGAGTCCCTTGGGCAGGTCGATGTCTTCGGTGGAGTTCTCCTTGTTGCCGACGTATTTCGCGATGGTACCGGAGATGAGTGCGAGAATGGCCGAGGGGTGTCCGAGCGTGAAGGAGTCATCTCCGATGACAGCCCTCGAATAAGGCCTGAGGAGGTAGGGCATGAACGACCAGTAGAGGGCCGATAGCACACCGCCCCAGATGACGAGCGCCCACGTGGGGAATCCGACACCGACACCGACTGCGACGAAGATGAACGGCATCCAGAACAGGAAGTGTCCGGTGAGGAAGATGGTCTTGACCTTAGTGAATGCGGCGATGAGGATGTGAAGCACGAAACCGAGCAGCATCGCGAGTCCGATCTGGGCTCCGTACTCGCCCAGATACGCCGCTTCTCCCATCGGCTCATCAAGGTCCGGGTCCGGGTCGATAGTGGCGTAGAGGTCGTTGATGGGAGCGATGGATCCGACGAGAATATCGACACTGAAGATGATGATGAACACACCGAGTGCAGCCATGAAGCCGCCCCGGATGATTTCATCGACGCGTTTCTTCTGTGCGATGAGACCGATGGCCGCAACCAGACCGAGCAGTAACGGCGGGAACGCGTCAAAGAAATCAAGAAGGCCTTCTACAAACGTCATGAAAGCATCCATGAATTCATTACTCCTTTTTTAAATATTTATTCTTCGTGGTCTTCAAGTGCTTGTTGAACCTGTTTCTTAACTTCCTCAAGGTTGGAGTACGTTTTT
>SL_8KL_010_SEDDRAFT_10002816_pt1 | contig 14547 bp, 13 predicted proteins | sample SodLakKL_010_SED_4_FD_11160 | JGI IMG/M metagenome (IMG submission 11160) | reverse complement strand
TCTATAGAGGCATCTTTTATCCTCTGGAGATTGTTTCTAAACCTGTCTATCATCCCGTTTATACCGTCTATCAGCTTTCCTATATCGTCGTCTCTTTCCTTTTCTATCTTTACAGTCATGTCTCCTTCTTCAAATCTCATGACAGCATCCAAGATCTTATCCACCTGTTCCTCAAGGTACTTTTTAGCCTCTTGCTGCTCTCTCTGGAGTCTCTTCATCTCGGTTATATCTTGGATGTAGCCAACGGTTTTTACAACTTCGCCTTCGACATTCTTAAAGGGTGTACCGCTGACGAGCCCTTCTAAAGGAGTACCATCCTTTTTTTGGAATTTCAACTCGTAAGTCTCTGTGACGCCTTCCTTCCTTTCTTCGGTTTTCTGTCTGAGCTTTTCGAATTGTTCTTCGCTCATCAACTCTGAAAAACTTTTTCCTTCCAATTCTTCTTTTGAATATCCAAATTTATCCGCCATGTATTCATTAACGAAAAGTATGTTATCTTCCAAGTCAGTCACGCTTATAGAGAGTGGAGCGTTCTCTATCAGAGTTTCGTTCCTGTTTTTACTCTCCTTAAGTTCTTCTTCTATCTTCTTTTTCTCCGTGAAATCTTTTAGGATAACAAGTGCTCTAGAAGACCGGTTTTTTTCTAATGGAAGTATGGAAGTCAAGAAGTATTTTTTATGGTCTTCATCTATTTTGAAACATTCTTCTCTATCATGGACCTCTTTTCCTTCTGTTAAAGTTCGATATACCAAGTCAGCGAGATCCCCAAAAACATCTTCAATATCGCTATCAACTAGCGCTTTTCTGTCTCTTTCTAGACTTTCCTCCAAAGCAGGATTCACTCTTTGTATGATCCCCCTTTCATCGACTGTCATCATCGGTAAGATACCGCTTCCCAAGAAGGACTCTAAATTCTCTTTATAAGCTTGTTTTTCTTCGATACATCTATCCAGTTCTTCTTTTTTCTCTTCGAGCTCTCTCTCTGTCTGTTGGAGTTTTTCCTTGAGTTCTTCCTCTTTCTTGTTAAATAGGCCCATGGTAAGTCCCATCCGGAGAATAAGGCGCTGATTTAAAACCTTTTTCTTCATTTATAGTGGAAGACGCAACTTATTTGTAATTACGTTGCGTCATCTACAACTAGTAAAGGACACTAAAAAAAATCAAAGAAAAGTCGTGTCCTTGACTATACATGGAATTTAAGATCATCTCCTTAAGAAGGTTCATCCGCTTTAACCCCAAGTTAAAATAATAGGGAACAACGATTCCGAAGCCGTGTTCAAAAAGATAATACGGTTACCATACAGCTACGGCGCGATGGCTTTCCTTGCTATCTTCTTGGGTCTTATCATCGATGGTTATCCTAGATTCTCTGATGAGATCACGATGATCTCCTTACTCATCATCATGTCTCTCTCAACGAGAGAAGTAAAGTTCAATAAGTTGAGGAGCTTGAACAAACACCTAGGAGATTTCGGTGCAGTATTTCTTCTCAACTACGGTTTACTCAGCATCACTTTGATCTCTTTATCTTATCTCTTTTTCGAAGACATCCAACTCATCCAGGGCATGGTTGTCTTCGCTGTCGTTCCTTCCGCAATAGCGGTAATACCGTTTACTAGCATGCTTGAAGGTGATACTGAACTCTCCCTGGTATCCAGCGCTCTCCTTTATATCGCCTCGCTAATCATCACCCCAGCGGTACTTCTATTGATGTTCGGCAGGGAGATCGGTATATGGCCTATACTCAGGAATCTTGTAATCCTGATCATAGTTCCTGTACTCATCTCTAGATTCTTACTCAAAATTGATTATAAGGAAAATAAACACGACCAGGTGATCGTCAATACTGGATTCTTCTTAATAATCTTTGGAGCGGTAGGAGCTAATAGAAGTTTGTTCTTCACCGAGACCAGTCTACTATTACCGATACTGTTCATCGCTGCGGTTAGAAGCATAGGATTGGCCTCGCTGGTCTATTTTGGAGGTAAAAAGTTGAAAGTACCTGCAGGGAAATTGAAGAGCTATGCTCTATTCACTACGTTAAAGAACGGCGGTCTAGCTATCATCCTTTCGGTTTCACTGTTCGGAGCGAAGTCGAGTTTTCCTATAGTCCTCGGTTTCGTCTTCGATCCTATTTTGGTAGTATATCTGAAGAGATTTCTCTACCGAACAATATGAAATTCAGTTCGAACATTATTATTTCTGACATGTGCAAAGTAAAAAGAAAAGAAAAAAGGGGTTTTGATCTACTCTCTCTCTTCGATGACAGCTCCGGCGACCTTCGAATGTGGGATATGTATCCTTTTACCTCTGTCCGTTTCAAGTTCTATCGAGTACCGTCCGACTTCTCTGATGACTCCTTCGTAGCCTTCCACTTCTATCCTGGTTCCTTTTTCGAGCGTCTGTCCCGACTGTATAGAACCCACTAAGTTGAGGAATACATCCTTGGAACCATAGGCGAATCCTACACCTAATCCCAAGAAGACTGCACCGACGGCTATCGCGAATACAAGATACAGGATAGGCACTTCTATACCTATCTGAGCCAATGCCATCACGATAGCGATGTAGATAACTAATATCTGTACACCTTTGGCCATGAACTCGACGAACGGTAGTTCCAGCTCTTTTCCATGTTCAACGATCTTACCGTGCATCCAGGTCGCTATCCAGAAGCCGATCAGTCCTATGAAGATAGCCACTAACAGATTCGGTATCCAGAGTATGACGGTATTCACGAGTTCTGCGAGTTGATTGAACATGCCCTCTCTGTTCAGTATACCGACGGCTATCTGCACAAATATGAGCATTATGAACAGTTTCAGTACGTAAGAGATCACTTTCAACGTGATCCCTTCACGTTCTACCATCGATTCAACTGGCTTTATCAGTCTATCGACTTCGAATTCTTTTAACATCTTCATTACGAAGTCGACAACGTATTGTGTGACTATCAGTCCGATCACTATCACTGCCATGGCAGCTATCAGTAATGGTATAACTAACAGTACTGGATTTATGAATTCCGCGAGTACCGGGATCGCTATGATCTCTAAAGCGATGTTTATGAAGAACAGCAGTATGAACGCCTTGATGAAAATGTATATTATGTCCATCAACGAGATACCGGCTTTATCGGTCATCTTGTCGACTTTCATGAGCTCCTTCGACATCGGGCTCTTCTTGATAAATCTCTTCAAGAATTTGATCACCATCTCAGCAACGTATAGACCAATCACTAGAACTATGACCGCTACGATCAACCGCGGTATGAAAAGCACTATTGGCGTCAAAATATCCGTGAGTGTCTGTATTCCAGCGTAATCCAAGCCTATCTGCAGGAATATCACGAAGATGAACCAGAAGAACAGTATCCCTATCAATCCAGAAACCTACTTGAGTCCCAGTTTTTTCACCTGTTTCGTCACTCCGACGCGGGTCATAGCCTTCTCAAGACCGATGGTCTTCAATATCTTGGTTATCGACCAGCTTGCCAACTTCGCGACTATATAGCCTATGATCACTAGTACCAAGAAAAACACTAGTCCGGGTACGATGTCCAAGAAGGTCTCTTTTATGTTCTCCAACATATCTTCGAAAGTTTCTATTACGAGGGGATCAGATCCCAGCTCTATAGATAACGATTCACTTTCAGTAGGCATCGCATGTGCCACTGAGACGCTTCCAAGGCCCATAGCTAGTACCATGAATAGTACTAAACTATAGACCATAATTTTGTTTTTATTTAGCATTCTTTACACCCTATCCTACCATATCGAGTATTCACTATATAAAATCTGTTGCTTATATAGATATTTAACAAACATTTATATTCTTTTTACCTAGTTACTATTCTCACCGATTAGGTTTATATATTATTGATAGCTTACATAATTTACTGATGATTAGAATCTGTCTCTGGAATCGTGATATCTATGATAGAAGGTAAAAAGTTTCCAAAAATTAAAGCTAAATCACTTTCAGGAAAAGAGGTCGTACTTCCTGATGATGTCGAAGGAGAGGCTATTCTGGTAGGAGTTGCATTCAAACGGAAAGCTCAGGAGATGCTGGATTCCTGGACCGATTATTTCGATATTCTCTGCGAGGGAAAGAAGGATATCTACGAACTACCGATAATCGAAGGGACTCTATGGAAGATATTTTCTAGTTTCATAGATAAGGGGATGAAATCAGGTATTCCGGAAGATATGCATGATAATGTAGTGACCCATTATGGTGATGCTTCAGATGTGAAAGAGAAGCTGGGGATCGAAGACGATAATCTAGGTTATGTTTTTTTACTGGACGAAGAAGGTCGCGTACTGTTCAAAGGTGAAGGTCACGCCGATAAGGAAGGCAAGGAAGAACTTTTAGAACATATAAAGAGGGTATGTGCTCCCGAAGACTAGAAGTGATGGTCTCAAGTTAAAAGAACTACAGCAAATTTTATTTTTCGTGCGTGTTTCATTCAACCGACTCGAAAAACAGGAGTGAACTCACTTGGATACAGAAAAGAGAACAGTACCGAAGTTAGTTATAATAATCTTGCTGGTCATGGGAGCCTTCGGCGTGATGGGTGGAGGTCTAGTAGCTCCAGGTCTACCCACTATCGGTAGAGCTTTCGACGCACCGGAGGAACAGTACGGCTGGATCCTGAGCATCTATACCCTTGCTGCCGCGATAAGTTTACCGCTGATAGGATACTTCATCGACTCTATCGGTAGAAGAAAGGTAGGTATCTCCTGTCTTATTGTAGATGGTGGTGCAGGTCTTGCAATCATATTCGCTCCTAGTTTTTCCGCACTTTTACTCCTCAGATTCATACAGGGTATCGGGATAGCGGGTCTAGTACCAGTTGCTATGACGGTCATAGGTGACTTGTATTCGGGTGAACGCAGATTAAAGTTAATGGGATATCTGACCGGGACTATTTCTCTGGGGGCAGTTTTCATACCGACCTTAGGAGGGACTTTAGCTTCTATTGACTGGAGACTTGTATTCGCTGTCTATGGCTTTTCGATCCTATTAGCCTTTTTATTTTACTTAACATTGCCCGAGACGAGTCCTGATGATTCCAAAAAAATAGAAGAAACTTCTCCACTCAAATACGCATCATCTCTATTTTCCGTGCTTAAGATCAAGAGGATACGGAATATGATGATTCATTCTTTAATCCTCTATTTTCTTCTCTATGCTCTTGTAACTTTCCTTCCCATCTATCTTGTCATCCAACACGGTTTCGATGAGATCTTCACAGGTTTAGCTCTATCACTACAGGCGATCTTTTCCGCCTTTTTAGCTTCAAGGGCGAGTTTTATAGCTCGATACCTAGGTTGGAGAAAACGCGCTTCATTGGGTTTTGGTCTCATGGCCGCCGGCTTTTTACTCCTACCTATCTGGCCGATCAACAGTTATCTGGTCAGCTTCAGCTTCATCATTTACGGTATCGGCATGGGATTAACTTCTCCTACCATCTATGACCGGGTCACTCGTATCTCTCCGGAAAAGCTCACAGGTTCTGTGATATCCATCTTCAACACCATGAAGTACGTCGGTATGACATTATCCCCTTTCCTGTTAGGTTTGGTATTGCTCTTCAACGGGTTGAACACCGTGTTCATCCTCGTTGGTTTGTTGGCAGGAGTCTGGGCACTATTCACGATCCTTCCTGAATTCATATGAAGACAAAGTTCTCAATAACAAAAATCGTCTATAAATTATAAATAAGTGTTTGTAGATAAGAATCCAAATGAACCTAGGTGATGATACTTGATCGAGATATTTCCCATCGAGACCTATGATATATTGTTGCTTTCCGCAGGCCTAGTCATACTGCTCGCTGCCCTTCTACCAGATCTTTTAGAAGATAGACTCATCACCATCCCTATCTTTTATCTTATCTTATCTGGTGTCATCTTCGGTTTTGTCCTAGATCTTGATTTTTATCATCTAGCGGAAGGACCGTACTGGGCTAAAAGGATCACAGAACTAGCGGTGATAATAAGTCTTACTGGGGTAGGACTCAAGATCAACAAACCTTTCGCCAAAAAGACCTGGAGTATCTCCTCTAGACTTTTGATCATCACGATGCCCCTTACCATATTACTGATGGCTCTGATGGGCTGGTGGTTTCTTGGATTTTTACCCGCTACGGCTGTTTTGTTAGGTGCTGTAGTAGCTCCAACTGATCCTGTACTAGCGGATGAAGTCCAGACCACTCCACCACATGAAGCTGATGTATTATCGACCCAAGTCGGACTCACGACGGAAGCTGGGTTGAACGATGGTTTAGCTTTTCCTTTCACCAACATGGCGATAGCTATCGCCTTTGCAGGGATAGCTCCGGCAGGCTGGTTCATGGAGTGGTTCCTTATCGATTTCATCTACAAGATCGTGGTAGGAACTATGATAGGTCTGGTCTTGGGTTGGCTCCTGGGCAAACTTCTGTATTCCTTACCTGAACCAAAGATGCGAAAATCTAACATATCTATCGGGGTTCTGACATTAGCTCTTACGCTCATACCATACGGAACCGCAGAGATCCTCAGCAGTTATGGTTTCATCGCGGTCTTCGTTGCAGCTTGTACCTTCAGATACCAGGAATCAGAACACGAGTATCTCTCGAACCTACACGATCTTTCTGAACAGATGGAACAGATATTGGTCCTGGTAGTTTTCCTGCTAATCGGTATATATCTCACAAGTGGTTTCATACAAGACTTTCAGTGGTATATGATCCCAGCTGCCCTAGCGACTGTATTCGTGATAAGACCTGTCAGCGGATTGCTCGGTCTCACCGATATCTCTCTACCATGGGAAAAAAAGGTGGTGATCTCTTTCTTCGGGATAAGGGGTGTAGGCTCTGTATATTACTTGATGTACGCGCTTTACCACGCGGATTTCCAAGCAGCGGGTGAAGTCCTAGCCCTTGTCACGGTCATAATAATAGTTTCAGTTCTCGTTCATGGCATCCTTGCAAAACCAGCGGTGGGATGGATCCAACGGGTCAAGAAAAGGGATGAATGACCTCCGAAACCAACGGACTCAATCGATCTCTCTCAACTTTAACACGTCCATGGTTTCTTCGTGCTTGAATTTTTCAACATCTCTTCTGTCTGATGAATATCGCTCTTGGTCTGGGTATCCTAATTGTAAGATGTCTGGGATATAAATGTGATCTGGTATATCTAACAGTTCCTTCAGTTCTTCATGAACTCCTACTGGTTGAGTTCCCCAGCTCAGTGAAAGTCCCATAGATGTAGCAACTAAACTCATATTTTGGACCATAGTTCCTATGCTTGCGTAGATCACGAATTCGGAAGGCATCATATCAGGATAAGAATCTATTATCCTGGTGTCGATACCCGCCGCGATTAGTACCGGTGCACTAGTATACATCTCAGGGAGTGAATTCAACCCCATCCCCTCTGCATATATTTCAGCTATTTTGTTGATAGTGTCTTCATCTCTGATCACTATCAATTCCCACGGCTGTTTGTTTCCGCCTGATGGTGCCCATCTCCCGGCTTCCAGTATCTTATCTAATTTCTCCTCCTCTACATCTTTTGACTTGAATTTGCGCGCGGTCCATCGCTTCCTCATCAAATCTATCAGCTCATCTTCATTCATTTTTTCCCCTCTGATCATTTATGATACGCTTCCTTAGAGATATCCATAGTTAAATAAATTTCCTAAAGTATGAATAATTGTAAGCCATACATCAAAGCGGCTGTTCCTACTCCGACCAAGACCATCTTCAAAGCATAATATAGTATGGATTCTTTGGCTATCCTTCCAAGGTATCCACCGAGGACAGCTAACAGTATGCCAGAAACGATCATAGATGAGTAATAAGCAGAATTCAACATCGGTATAATATCGAGAGCGGCCAAGAAAAAAGGGATCGTACCTAACATTGCGAACATGAAGGAAGAAAACCCGTTCAAAAGAGAGATTATCAAAGACTCGCTCTGAATCTTCTTCTCCTGAACTGAACCTTCCATATCTGTCAGCATCTTCGCTCTCAGCTCTTTGAAACCTCGAAGACGCTGTGAAGTCTCTGTTATATAGGCACCAGATATTCCAGAAGCTAATAATCCTACGGCGGTACCCACACAGGCGGAGATCACCACCGCCGGATTGTCAACTTGAGTAGAAAACGAACCGACAGTTATACCTAGAACTGTCAACACTCCATCGAAACCGTTCAGAACGATGTATCTTTGGGCGATGTTCTCTCCACTCTTCGCAAAGAGTAGTTTTTCCTTCAACTTCTCGAACATCTAAAAGATCACCTGGTATTCTCGTTCAAGTCCTCCTCTATGTTCTCCTCGGCTACCACACCATCTACTGAGTGTATAGAGGCTCCCAACTCTCTTACTTTCTTTTTGACCTCTTCATATTCGATATCTTCCCCAAATAGTATTATCTGGACGGTCTCCACTTCTTTGTCGACTTCTTCAACTGAACTCTCGATAGAATTCACCGAGCTCAGACCGCACATCTCTTTTGTAAATTCGATGATCTCTGGATCGTGAGGTTTCAATACGTCTAATACGAGCTTTTTTATCTTAGCCATCTTGAGACCCCTGTCCCGGATATCTCAACTGATTAAACTCACAAGGTTAATATATCCTTTTTGGCATAACAAATCGGTAAAAACCTTGCAGCGCCTCATCGAGATGGTCATCCCCGATGAATGTTGGGATAAGGCCAAAGAACTTCTAGAAGAAGACGAAAAAGTCTTCGAATTCTGGTATGAAGATATAAAAGAAGGAAAAATAATTGTAAAGTTGCTGGTGGATGCAGAGAAAAGCCAGACAGTCATCGATAAGTTGAACGAAAACTTTGGACACCGGGATATGTTCAGATTACTTCTTTTCAGAGTCGAAGCTTCCCTACCGGTCGAGGAAGAAGAGAAAAAGGAAAGTGCCGAGGAGAAGGAAGAAAAAGAAGAGGGGAAAGAGACAAGAGGGGTGAGCAGGGAAGAGGTCTATACTGAAGTAAAAGATATGAGCCAGTTGAACAGAGTATATGTTCTGCTCACCGCTTTGGCGGCGGTGGTCGCTTCTATAGGCATAATCAACGACGATGTGGCTGTTATCGTTGGGGCGATGGTCATAGCTCCGATGCTTGGGCCGAACGTCGGTTTATCTTTAGCAACCACCCTTGCCGACTCGAAATTGGCGAAGCGGGCAGCGAAGACCGCTATCGTCGAGATAACTCTTTCTTTCTTCATAGCTGTTTTGCTGGGAGTTTTGTTAACTGTAGATCCCTCGATTCAAGCTATAGAACTGAGATCCGAGGTAGGACTTCTACATGTGGTTTTAGCTCTAGCTGCAGGGAGTGCCGGAACATTAGCTTATACGAGGGGGCTTTCCTCTGCGGTTATAGGCGTGATGGTCTCGCTAGCTCTGGTACCTGCTCTCGCCACCTCCGGACTACTCATAGGCTCTACATACTTTTCGAAAGGGTTCCACTCTCTCCTATTGTTCTTCATCAATCTGATATGTATCAACCTATCTGGAGTATTGACTTTTATAGCTCAGGGTTTCGAACCCAGTACGTGGTGGGAAGCTGATAAGGCTAGAAGGTTGAGTAAGAAGGCACTCATCATCTGGATAAGCCTTCTCGCGATATTGATAGCGGGTATAATCTACACGCAGTACTTTTGATGAGTGAGAGGGAAGACCAAAAGAGATAAATTTTATAATCACACTTGAGCTCGTGGTTTTCGATGGGCAATGAAAAAGATTACTATCGGATGTCAGTAGACGAATGCTTGGAAGAACTGGATACAAGTGAAGAAGGTTTAGATAGGGAAGAGGCTAATAGAAGGCTGAAAAAGTACGGAAGAAACGAGCTGGAAACCAAGATAGAGATGCCCACGTGGCTCCTTTTTCTTTCCCAATTCAAAGAACTTCTCGTGATAATACTGATCATAGGGGGATTGATCGCTTATTTTATCGGAGATTATAGGGGAGGGACTATAATATTTATCATCGTTCTTGTTAACGCGATCATAGGTTTTGTCCAGGAATACAGAGCGGGAAAGATTGTAGATGCACTGAAAGGATTGCTTAGATCCTCGGCCAAAGTCGTACAGGAGGACGAACTGATCGAGGTCGATCCGGAAGAATTGGTCCCAGGTGATATCGTAAGGATAGAGGAAGGGGATAAATTACCAGCTGATGTTAGATTGATCAAGGTTTCGAACCTTAAGACCAACGAGTTCGCTTTGACCGGTGAATCCGTTCCTCAGGAAAAACAGACCGATCCCATAGGGGAGGAAGTAACTCTCGCGGATAGGACCAATATGGCTTATTCAGGCACAACTGTTGCATCTGGTAATGCCACAGGGATCGTTGTCGCTACTGGGATGGAAAGCGAGACAGGAAAGATAGCTAGTATGACCCAGGAAACAACTGAATTGAAAACTCCTCTCCAAGAAGAACTTCGAGACCTCGCAAGAAAATTGACCGCAGCTGTGATCATAATAGGAGTAGGACTTTTCATAGCAGGACTCATCCAGGATTTCACTATATCCAGAAGTTTGATCTATGCTCTAGGCGTGGCGATGGCGATCGTACCACAGGCCCTACCCGCTCAAGTTACAGTTGCCCTTTCTACCGGGAGTAGTCGACTTGCTGAAAAGAACGCGGTAGTTAAAGACATGCCTTCCGTAGAGACTCTAGGTTCTACCACTGTTATCTGCACAGATAAAACAGGGACATTAACCAAAAACGAGATGACCGTTCGCTCGATATGGTTCGATGGTTCCCAATATGAGATAACAGGCGTGGGATACAAACCTGATGGAGATATTTTAGACGAAGATGGAAACTCCCTATCCCAGGATAGGATAGACGAGATCGAGGTGATGATGGACGCCTCTACCCAGGCTTCGAATGCAGAGATACATGAACCGGATGACGATCATGACAGCTGGTACCCTATAGGGGATCCAACAGAGGCGGCTCTTATCACCATGTCTACAAAATTGGGGACTCGTTCTCCCACCGAGGACAAAGAAAATCCAGAGGTACAAGAGTTCTCTTTCGATTCCGATAGAAAACGGATGAGTTCAGTTAGAGAAACCGAAGATGGTAGAGTCCTTACCGTGAAAGGTTCGCCGGACAGCGTGCTTTCCATCAGTAAATACATCCATAAGGATGGTGAAAAAGTACAGATAACTGAAGAGGACAAAAAAGAGATAAAGAAGGTAAATCAGGAATATTCTGAAAATGGACTTCGTGTTCTAGCTATAGCTAGACGTAATCTTGAGACTAAAGACGAATATGAGATGGAAGAAGTCGAGAGAAACGTAACCTTTCTGGGTCTTACTGCCATGATAGATCCTCCGAAAGAGGGGGTAAAAGAAGCGGTTACTGAGGCTAAAAAAGCAGGCGTTCGGATTTTTATTTTAACCGGAGATCACTCGATCACCGCTAAAGCGATCGGCCAAGAGATCGGACTCGCTGAAGAGGGATTGAAGGTGGTAACTGGGAAAGAACTACATAAGATGAGCGATGAGGAGATCAGCAAATTAGTAAAAACTGAAGAGTCACTCATCTTCTCTCGGGTCGATCCAGAGGATAAACTACAGATAGTAAAAACATTAGAAGAACAGGGGGAGGTTGTGGCGGTTACGGGAGATGGAGTGAACGATGCTCCTGCACTTCAAAGAGCCCATATCGGTGTTTCTATGGGGGAGAAGGGGACCGATGTTGCGAAAGAGGCATCACGACTTGTCCTTTTGGATGATAGTTTCCCTACACTTGTGGATGCTATAGAGGAAGGGAGAACTATATATAATAACTTGAAAAAAACGGTATATTCTACGTTGACCACCAACACGGCTGAACTAACGTTGGTCCTCTTTGGTCTTCTAGCGGTAGCTCTTTGGGATCTACCAATCCCTATTTTAGCTGTTCAGATCCTAGCTATCGATCTATTGGGACAGATCATGCCGCTCACTTTCTTGACTTATGACCCCCCGACTAAAGGTATGATGAAAAAACCTCCAAGGGATCCTGAAAAGCGTATGATGAACCTTCGCTCAGGGACTGAAGTCGTACTTTTAGGTCTGTTGGTCGGTACCTTAGCTTTTACGAACTTCAACCTATTCATGTTTAGAGAGGGTTGGATCAGTGCAGGCCAAGTAGAAATATTACCATATCCCACAAATTATCTGATTGCCTCTGCAATAGCTTACTCTACCATCGTCTTCTGTCAGTACGTGAATACGATGGAAAGAAGATACGAACTCACCTCGCTCTTCAACCGCAATTTCTTCACGAATAAGATACTCTTGGGATCGATAGTGGGTTCTATAGGACTTGTATTGATGGCCATCTACGCCCCTCTGATCAGTGACTTCCTCCTTTTTGGACCGATGAACTTGATCGACTGGATGTATGTGGGTCTTGCCTCTCTAGTGTTCCTTTTGGCATTCGAGATCCTCAAGCTATTCCGTAGGTGGAAGAAAAAGAAGTCTAACAGGTCCTAGAAACATGCTTTTGAACTAGGGCCTAACCTCCAATAACGTGGTCACTATCAGATCCATCTCAGTTCTCCTACAAAGATTCAAAAGTTCAAAGACACCGTCTTGATTATAGTTTAGAAACGCAAAGGTGTATCTCCCTACACCCTCTACGTCTCCCTAGATGACTCCTTCAAACTTCCAAAAGACAAATGAAGTTCCACTTCCGGAGTTATTAACCCTGATCTACTAAGGCTTACCGGTTTCCATCCTATCTAGCAGGACAACTACCACTATCAAGCAACCTACTGCTATTGAGATCCACAGTCCGAATTCATCTAAATTCTCGAGATACCCAGTTTGAAAGGCCGCTAAAGCAGCGGAAGACAGCGCCGCCATGTAGATCACGAGGTTCACATTCCATATGATCGATAAAAGATGTCCCCATGGGTTTCGCCCCCATATCCAAAAGGCGCTGGCGATGCCGATAGGAACTATCAATAGGAGATTTACAGCTGACACCATCTTCGTCATGTGTGATGTCCCTAGAACTATGTTAGGAATCTCCTCAGCTAAAAAGAATCTGAGATATATCGCTGAATGAAAAGCTATCAGTACTATAGAAACGCCAGCGATGAAGACCCCGACCCACTTCATAGGTATATTATAGCGTATGAGCCGACTTATCTCTTTCTCATTAGTAGCTCTGTAAGAGAGTAACAGCGCCAAGGTGGATAAAACAACTATTACAACGTATAGAGGAAAAAATAGATTGAACTCGGCTCCAAAAAGGTGTAGAGTATAATTTGTGAGTGCGAAGTACAACATACCCATCCATACGAGCCTTGCCGCCTTGTAACCTCGTAGGGAAAGTATCATAGAGCCTCCTAGAATAGGAGCACCTACCACAAGCGAGATAAGAGCGTTTCCGATCCATCCCTCTTCGATAACATGGATGTCGTGATAGATATTATCCAATAGTAATCCACCAGCCGATGCAACGACCATCAAAGCGAGAACAATTATCGAAACCGCATATGCTGGTCTTGTTTTTGAACCTGCACCCCAATCTTCTTCATCTTCAGGTGTTGTTTTTTCATCTAAAGACCATTCATCCATCCTTTTCCTCTCCAAATTCTTTTTCGATCCTATCCCTGTATGAACAACAGGGGAAAGGATTTGTTTTTATAATTGATAAAAGGTATATAAAAATTCCGTTCGATCTTCTCCTTTCCATGCTGCAAAAAAAGGTTGTGATTGAAAAATGTTTTATTCGATCACCTTTTAAATGAAAACGATGCAGCGTGCATATAAGGTCATAGGGATCATATTGGTAATACTTGGAGTCGTAGCTCTCATATTTGGCGGGATGGGGATTTTTGATATCATAGAGGGAATTGAAGAACCTTCTGAAGTTTCTATAGAAACCGTATACTTGGACCAGGAGACTGAAACCCTCTCTTTACCCGAAGGAGAATATGAGGTCTGGATAGAAGGTGATGAAGTCATCGATCTCACCGTTGAGGATGAAGAAGGAAACTCTGTATTTCAAAGAGATACTACCAAATCGATAACTATAGATGGAAGGTCTTATGAGAAAATCGGGAACCTTCAGATAGAAGAGGAGGGAGCCTACACATTCCAATCTAATCAAGAAGGAACAATCCATATAACTGAGCCTATATCCGTTCTTCCAGGTGTCTATTTTTAAGACCTGTGGACTGATCGTCTTCGGGATCTTGGCAATGATATTAGGAGTGATTATATTCGTTTTGAATCTGGGAAAAAATGATGATGTGCAAAGGCCTGGTACATATTGACAAACAACTCAAAAAATAAAAGTATTATAAAAAACTGAGCGGGAAAAAATTTTAGAACCGTTTTTGCTGGATCCCTTGCCGTAAATCTAACAATTTGAATTCACCTGAACTTCGTTTCAGTTAACTCTTAGAATCCAGCCGGGAAGGCCTTTACCCTATTTCTTCAGAGTTATCTCCATCGAGGAGACGTTGGTCGTTCCGCCTTCGTCATTTTCTATTTCTTCCGTGTCGGTAATGATATCGGTT
>SL_8KL_010_SEDDRAFT_10002813_pt1 | contig 14561 bp, 19 predicted proteins | sample SodLakKL_010_SED_4_FD_11160 | JGI IMG/M metagenome (IMG submission 11160) | reverse complement strand
CTCCCTCTTAAAATCAACTAATAAGAGGGAGCATTGCAAATAGGAGCACCCTTGACCAGGTACTCCTATTTATATAAAACCATCAGGTTTTTGTAAACTAAGGAGAAAAATTATGAAAAAATTAAATGAGAGGGAATTATTTGATATATTTCTAACAAATGCCACTAATTCAAAATGAAACAGAGACAGAATAGAAGAAAACAAAAAAGAAGGTAAAAAGGCTAAAGGATGGGTATATAATCCAGTATATATGTTTCCTGATTCTTTTATTAGGTATCCAGCCATATTAAAAGATGTTACATTACAATTAGCCAATCAATTCACCATCAATGAAATGATTTTATTTGAGTATTGGTTTTGGAAATGTATATCATTCAGAAAATGGATAACTCATTATAAACAAGAAGAAATTATTGAAAAATACATAAAATCAATATCAACATTCAAAAGGTCCAAAAAATCACTAATAGATAAAAATATTATTAGTATTATTGATGTTAATAGTGATGTTAAAAAGAAATATAGAATTTACAAAGGTAAAGTTGTAATATTTAATCCTTTTTTTGATACATGGTCTATGGATTTATCAGAATTGGACATAAGCAAATATAATATTACAGATAATCAATTAGTAAAAAATTTGGAGTTTTTGAATCCTTAAAAAAATGAGGTCATGTATGGTTAAAAAATCAAGTGTGTTGGCTCAAAATTGAGCCTTAATCAATCATGCATGACCAGTAAAAAATCAATTTTGAGCCAAAATTCAACTTCTTGCTCTTTATTAACAATCATATCTGACTTCTATAGATATAGTATAAAGATATATTAAAATAGATATAGATCTTAAAAGATAAACAAAATTTTTTTGGAGGTTAAAAATAATTGATTTACAAAAACCAAAATCTAATATATCCTATCGTAAGAACGAGGGGCAGCAATATAAGATCTAGATCGATCCCAATGCTTCCCTCGCCTCGCTCTTAAAGGATACACCAAATTAGGGAAATGTAAACCAATTCCCTAATATTTTTTCACCATTTACATTTAGTCAACCCACTGTTATAGATCATCATTAATCACATTAATACACCAAGGAGAACGCTTATGCAGGAAAGAAAATTACCCAATGAGGTAATTGACAAGTTAATCATTAAGGCAATGCTCCAAGATAGCAAATATACCGCCACTGTTAGTAGCGTGTTTGAACCAAACTACTTCGAGGACAGCAATGCAGAGCAGTTGTTTAGTGACATTGCTACCCATTTTAAGCAGTATAACACACTACCAAGTGCCACCATATTAAAATCAACCAATTCCGATAATGAGGACATTGCCAATTATTTGAATGAGGTAGATAGTTATGATTTTAATTTAGCAGAAAATTATGATTTCTTGTTTAATGAGACTAATTTATACCTAAAGGAGCAAGCGTTAAAGCACGCCATTATGCAAGGTGTTGACCTTATAGACAAGAAAGAAGACCCAGTGCAGTATAGGAATATTGTAGAGAAGGCTTTATGTAAGGATATCAACATTGACCTTGGTGAGAATTACTTTAATGATATTAGTGAGAGATTGCGAAGAATATTCACTAATAGTGAAAAATTGTTACCATCCTATTTCCCAATGATGGATGAGTTTATTTCAGGTGGGTTTCCTAAATATACTCTTAGTGTAATGCTTGCAAGAATCCACGGTGGTAAATCCAACTGGTTAGTTAATATGGCAGCTAGACAGGTAATGCATGGACATAATCCAGTAATTTGTACCTTGGAAATGTCACAGGATGCCGTATGTCAGAGATTGGATAGTATTTTCTCTAATCAGGACATAAACAAGATGTATATTACCAAGAATGGTAAGTCCAAGTTGATGGATTCAATAAAGAAGGTTAAAGCAAAAGAAGGACTTGGTAATCTTATAGTCAAGGAGTTTGCTACAGGTTCCGCTTCAGTTAATGATTTCCGAACATTTTTGAGAGAGTTACAATATAGAGGTATTAATCCAAGTTGTTTATTTGTGGACTATATCAATTTGATGAAACCTGAATATAAAAGTAAGGGTGAGTTGTATGGTGATGTGAAGAGGATATCAGAAGAATTAAGAGCACTGGGACTTACCTTTCAAATACCTATTATCAGTGTGTCCCAGTTAAACAGGGAATCTCATTTTGTTAATTTGAAAAATATTGATTTTACAGGAGTGGCAGAGAGTATAGGACTAGCCGCTACCTGTGATTTTATGTGTGTAATAGGAGTAGATGAGGATGAATTGGTGTATAAGAGCGAGATACATTACAAAGTGGTTAAGAGCCGATTGGGAGGAAGAATCGGATCTATAGGAAAATTCTATATTGACAAGAGAAGTCTAAAGATGTATGATGAGTCTGAACTTGATTTATTTATTAAGGAAGCACAGGAAACAGGTGACACGAGGGAAATGGCTAGAATAAGGGATTAATTATGATTAAAGCTATAGAAACTATTTATAATGGATATCGCTTTCGTTCAAGACTGGAAGCAAGATGGGCGGTGTTCTTTGATACTTTAAATCTTCCGTGGGAATACGAACCGGAAGGTTTCGAGTTTGATGGAGGCTTGCGATATTTACCGGATTTTCGTGTTGAGTATCCAGGGAGAGACAAAAGTGAAATCCATAAAGAATGGTTTGAAGTAAAGGGTGATTTGAAAGAATTGACCGATTATGAACTTGCTAAGATTTACGAATTTACAAAATACCATTACATTACAATTTTAGATGGGACACCAAGACCGACTATGTTTACTCAATATGGACCCCACGACCATGAAGAGGGGTTGTTTGAGAAGAAAACTGATTTGCGTTTACCGTTTAACATAACTAATATAAAAAAAGATTTATTTTTTCAGGCAACTAATGAGAATAGGTACGGATACGCTTTATGGAATGGAAAAGGAAGAATGTGGTGGGATGACCACGAGACTTACTTTTTCCCTGGCAACTTTGGTGATGATAGCAGCATTATTGAATACGCATGTGATAAAGCCCGCCAAGCACGTTTTGAGCATGGTGAAAAGGGATAAATTATGGAATATTTGTTTGTATATGGCACATTGATGAAAGGACACCACAATAATACATTTTTGAGTGATTCTAAGTTTTTAGGTAAGTGTGAGACAGTAGGCAAGTATCAAATGCTGGTGGATTATATCCCTTATCTAAACAAGAGGAAATTCAAACCTGTCAAGGGTGAGTTATATATGACTCATAAGACGGCTTTGGGGTCTATAGATGAGCTAGAGGGGCATCCTGATTTCTATAAAAGAGAAAGAATTTCAGTTAAATATAATAATGAAATAATTGATAATGTTTGGTGTTATTTCAATTATGATGATATGGGCAAAAGAAATTTGACCAATGATTTTAACAATTTAGACTTAGTGAGGTAAAAAATGGGCTACAAGTTTAGAGGGTATGAAATCCCTGAAAGAATGATGAGGGGCATTGATAATTATTTAAGACATAGACTACAACCAGGTGGGTTTCTTTCAGCAGTTATATGTAATGACTTGACAAGTGCTGTATTTTATGCAGATGATGAAAATTTGAAGAATTTACCAGCTTTCGTGTCTTATTTTTATAATGAAGTAGATTCAAGAGCATGGGGTAGTAGAGAAAAAATGATAAAATGGATGAACAGAGAGGAAGTTTAATGAAAGAATGGTGTAATATATGCAAAAACAATACCAGTGATGTTTGTATTCATTGTACCAATAATGATATTGGTTGCCCGCCTACGCTTTGGAAGAAAAATGAGCATTCAATAACTGAGGAATGGAAAAAATTTTATAAGGATATACAAAAATCACACAATATATTAGAGACTCCTATTGAAAATATAAACACCGATGACTTTAGAAATTGGATAAATGATGTTGTCACTCTAAGAAACCAATTTGATAATTGCCACGATAAGACATTTAAGTATATTCTGGAAAATAGGAGATAAATATGAGTAGGTTACAGAGATTTATTTTAGCACCTGGTCAGATGAATGAGGCCAGTTACGAGGGAAATCTTGGAATGGAAGAAATGTTCAGGCTTTATCAAAAAGCAACAGACAAACAGCTTGAAAAACTTGAAAAGATAATGAAAAATGAGGATTGGGAAGGATTTAAGGAACTAGTTTATGAAGTAATAGGGAAAAGATTAAAATAAAGAATTTGTTATGAATCAACCTGTGGTAGAATTGGTGAATGTGAGTTTTGCTAGAGCAAAATCAGCTTGTCAAAAATGGCATTATTCTGGTACGTTACCATCCAACACAACAAAGAAATATGGATTTTATGAGGATGGAAAATTTATTGGTATAGTGTCATTTGGTATTGGTGCCAATAATAATATGCTTAATCCTTTTGGACTAACTCAGCAACAAGGATGTGAGTTGACAAGGATAGCACTCAGAGAGCATAAATGTTTTGTGTCGCAAGTAATGATGATGGCCATTAAAAAGTTGAAAAGGGATTGTCCTGATTATCAGTTAATTGTTAGTTATTCAGATGAGGGACAAAAGCATCTTGGTAAGGTGTATCAAGCAACTAATTGGATTTATACAGGAACCTCAGAGTGGCAAAAAAAATTGATGGTTAATGGTAAAATACAACACGCAAGAACCATTTATGAAAAGTATGGTACTGACTCAGCGGTTAAGTTGATTGAAATGGGATATGATGCTAAATGGATAGAGGTTCCATCCAAGCATAGATACCTGTATCCATTGAATAAAAAAATAAGAAAAAAATTATTAGAGAAGGCTTTACCTTATCCTAAAGAAATATTATCTACTGCTGTGTTGCCCAAAAAAGAAGATGTGAATAAAACAATGATGGAAAATGTTTTTGGATAAAAGGTGTTATATATGAATCAGAAAGAAGCTAAAACATTACTTGAAGATAATTTTAATAAACTTACTAAAATGAGTGTACCTGAATATACCTTGTATAGAAAATGGGTAGAAATCAATAGTAAGTATGAGAAATCAAGTGATATAACAAATATGTTATTTGGTGGTGAAAATACTGACTCATTGCCTACCTTAGAAAAATCAATTAAAAAATCTATATGGATTCCAACATCACTTGATGAATATAAAAATATTGTTCCTAAGATAATATTGGTTAATAATGAAAGAAGAAATAAAATTTGGAACATACTCAGAATTTTTTGCCATAGAATGGTATGGAATCAAAGTCCAGGCAGACTACTCAAGTTTTATGTAGTTGATGAGAATACCAACAAATACTTAGGATTTTTCTCCCTTGGCAGTGATTTTATTGGTGTAGGTGGTAGAGATGCCTATATAGGATGGACACAGGACCAGAAACTAAAACAGGGAATGCTCAATCATACCGCAATGGGTTCAACTATAGCCGCTACTCAACCATTAGGATATAATTATTTAGGTGGTAAGTTGATATCACTAATGGTCTGTTCAGATGTGGTGGAAAAAATATGGAATAAAAAATTTAAAGAAGTGTTGACAGGAATTACCACTACTTCTCTATACGGGGGGTTTAGTCAATATAATAGATTGTCCTATTGGCGTAAGTGTAAGACCAGTGAAGGCAAAGTAGTGATGGAACCCTCTGAAGATGTTTATGTTAAACTTAGAGAATGGTTTAGAGAAAATTATCCTGATGAATTTAAAGAGGCAATAGCAATAAGTGAGGGAAAATTAATAAATTCACATCCAAAGAATAAGATATTTGATAAAATATACAGAAAGCTTGGTGTGAAACCACCAGAAAACAATGCCCCCAGAGGCACTTATTTTTGTTCACTATATGAAAACACACTAAATTTTTTATCTATGAAGGATAAGGAGTTAGGAAATAAAAAGTTTGATAATTCAGTAAAATCATTAACAGAAATTTGGAAAAATAAATATGCCTCAAAAAGGATTGAAAGTCTTATAAATAAGGATAATATAAAAAATGAAACACTTTTTTATGATGAAATGATAGGCATTGATTGGGAAAATGCTAAAAATAAATTTTTAAAGGATTAATAATATGAATGAAATCACAAAAAGAATACTTGAGTTAAAAGAAGAAGATGGACTATCATATCGAGAAATAGGGAAAATTTTAGGACTACATAAAGATTGCGTGCGTGGTAGATATAGAAGATATAATGATAAAATTAATGGTAGAAAATATCAGAGAAAAGACACCAAACATCAAGAACAAGAAACTAATCAATTTTCAAAACAGGAATCAAGAGATAATTGTACCATTAGTACCAAGTCTTTCAAAATAAGAACAGTAGAAGAGGCCCTGAAATATGCTGAAATTGATATGAATATATGGGAAGTGAATAGGGTTACTATAAACTCATGGGAAGTTCCGAGAAAGGATATTAAAAAACATATAAAATATGATGGTAAAGATAGATTTGGTGATGAAACAGACACAGGTCAGTTTAATACAAAAACACTATGGCAAGTTAAGGTTTCACTGAAAAGAAAGATAGGATTTCCTGTTTTGGATGCGTTAAAACACATAACAGACACACTAAGGAATAACCCACCAGAAATGATATCAATGGACTACCAGTCTGTTGATAACCCACATCTTTTAGAAATATCATTAGTTGACCACCATTTTGGTAAATTGTGCATTAATGGAGAAGGATTAAAGAACTCTGAAAATCTTTATCTTAATGCTGTTGATAATTTATTAAAAAAAGTATCTAATTATAATATAGAGAAAATTATATTACCACTGGGGTCTGATTTTTTCCATATAGACAACAAAGAAAATAAAACCGCTAGAGGAACACCTCAGGATGTTGATGCTCACATAACAGAAATTTTCAAGACAGGATGCATGGCGGTGGTTAAATCTATATACAAGATGAGACAGATTGCCCCTGTTAAAATATTATATGTACCTGGTAATCATGATTTTATGACTTCATTTTATTTGTGTGAGTTTATAGGGGCCTGGTTTAATGATGATGAAGCGGTTGAAGTTGATACAAACAAACTACCAAGAAAGTATGAAATTTATGGTAAGACTTTGATAGGATACACACACGGTAATGAAGAGAGGGTTAATGATTTAGCTAGACTTATCATGAGTGAGAATATTGGCAATAAGGAAATAAGTAATGTGGAATATTTTGAATACCACAAGGGTCATTATCACAGAAAGAAACAAATGAACTATGTCAATGGTGATACGATAGGAAATGTTAAAATTGTTGATTTACCGTCTTTGTGTGGTACAGATTTTTGGCACTATACCAAAGGATATGTAGGGGCCAAAAGGGCGGCGGAAGCTTATATTTATAATAAGGAATTTGGAAACATTGGTCATTTTGTTTGTGATATAAGAGAAATTTCTTAAAAATAGATTTGAGTCGCACCCGTGTAGAGTGTGTGGATTAAAACGACTAACATTTAAACTTATGGTAAAAGTTATTATGAAAAGAAAATTTGTGGGAATTTTTAATTTAGAAATCAGGCCGGGTCAATTTTTAAGTCACATAATAAAAACATCAGCTGTAAGCTATGAAAGAGCTAAAAGTAATTTAGCTTACAGACTGAGTAGAATAAATAGAAACTATTTATTAAAAGAAATACACAGAGCTTTAAGAGAGGAAGAATCAGGAAAAACATTTATTATAATTTTAGACGAAAAATATCCAGATTTTTAATAAAAAGTTCTTGACAAACATTTAAAAAAGATTTATCTTGTAATCAAGTTAAACACAAAACCAAGGAGAAGGAGAAGGAGATGGAGATGTTGGTAAAATTATGTGTGAATGGACATGAATACAAGGCAAATAATAATAGGTTAATCTGCCCAAAATGTGGTGAGTCTCTAAATTTCAAGGTAATTGAAGATAAAAAAAAGAAAACTCCTGAACAGTGCCTTGAGGCATTTCAAAAAGGGGAAGTGAATTTTAGTGAATTTCTTAACAGTCTTCCAAGGATTTCATGGTTTTTTGAAATACAAAATAATGAGAATGTTCCTAACTCAGGTAAAAAATGGGAAAAAGAGGAATTACTGGTATTGGAAGAACTTTATGAAGAATACGGGGAAGCTACTCCACATATATGGAAAGAAATAGCGGAGGGTATTTTCCAAAGGTCAGTCTATTCAATAGAGCACATTATAAGGTTTTTTAAACAAGGCTATTCTTTAAATGAATTTTCTCTTGACAAATAATCACAAATAACTTACCTTTTAATTAATTCAACAACAATTAACCTTTTAGGAGGTATCAAATGGCAGTAAGACACGAAGGAATCAAGGGCAGGACAGATGTTTACAGAGTGGACCCAAGACACATTACTGTGGTTGAGGGATGGAACCCAAGAACATCTTTTGGTGATGAAAAGGACGATGAACTTAAAAATTCTATTGTTGAAAATGGGGTACTAGTTCCCTTAAGAATTAAAAGAACTGCTGATGATAAACTGGAGCTTATTGATGGTGAGCGTCGATATAGAGCTACCATAAGGGCTATTGAAGAGGGGCATGATATACAGAGTGTTCCTTGTCTGTTTGAAAGAAAGACGATTAATCAGGTTGATGCGTTGATTTCCGCACTACTATCAAATGAAGGCAAACCACTGAAAGCTTCTGAAGAATCAGAGGCTTATAACAGACTTGTCAAATGGGGATATAAAGCAGAAAAAATTTCTAAAAGTATGGGGAAATCCATAGCTCATGTTTATAACAGATTAAAATTGTCTGATGCTTCTGAGGATGTAAAGAGGTCTGTTGATGAAGGAGAAATCACACATGGACAGGCACTTAAAATTGTCAAAGAGTCTAATGGTGATGTTGAAAAACAGGTTGAATTAGCACAAGGCGCTAAAGTAGAAAAGAGAGCAAAACAGGCAAGAAAAGGTAAGAAAAGGGATAAGGTTCAAATAGATGTTGAGGACATTAGAAATCTAATGAATGAAGCTGTTAGTGATTATGAGCACACTGATAATGAGGGATTTAGGAATTTTTGTGGTGGTTTAATAAGGGCCTATGCAAATATGTTGGATATAAAGGACCCTATTGAATTGGATTATTAGTTTACAAAATCCCCTATTTGAGATATTGTTCTTGAATAGGGGATTTTTTTTATTGCTCAACAAGGAGGCTGAATTTGTTTACTAATGTTCATTATGATACCAGGTCCAATCAGATACACTTATGGGAACAGATAAAAGGTGAAAAGTTATATTCCAGAATTGACTGGGTTCCCTATGTATTTGTACCATCAGACAGAACCACCAATACTAAAACTATCTTTGGTGACTATGCTGTAAGGAAAAGATTTAATAATTACTATGAATATCTCAAGTTTCAAAAAGAAAACACTAATATCTATGAAAACAGAGTAAAACCAGAGATTCAGTTTTTAGTAGGTAGATACTATGAGATTAAAGATGAGGATATACAAAAGCCTGAAATAAAGACCTTCATACTTGATATTGAGGTTAATGCTACAGAAGGATTTCCCAGCCCAGAGGATGCCAAGGATGAAATCACGGTTGTCAGTTTATACAATACTATTAATGATACCGTATATGTCTTTGGTCTACATCCATATCAACCAGTTTCAGATGAAATACCAGATGACATAACAATAAAATATTTCCAGTGTGATAATGAAGTAACACTCATTAAGAAAATGTGTGATTTTATACACAAGGAACATCCAGATGTAATATCTGGATGGAATATCATTCCTTCATATAAAATGAACATATCAGGATTTGATTTGCCTTATATTATCAATAGATGTACTGTTTTATTTGGTGAAGAAGAAGGAAAGAAAATTTATTCCAGATTATCCCCTATCAATAATGTAAAGGTTTATAAAAAGAATGAAGAAACCAATATCAATATTGCTGGTGTGTCCATACTTGACTATATGGCTATGTATAAATTTTATACCAGAAAGAATCCTGAGTCCTATTCATTGGATTATATAACAAGAATGGAGTTAGGTGTAGGTAAATTGGATTATGATGGAACATTATCAGAGTTATATAATAATGACTGGAACAGATATGTTGATTATAACATAATTGATACTTATAGAATTAAGCAGTTAGAGGATAAGTTAGGATATATTAAGTTAGTGCAGTCACTTAGTTTGATGACCAAGTGTCCTATGCAAGCATTTCAGGCAGTCACACAACTTATTGAAGGTGCTTGTTTGACATACTACAGAAGGCACGGTTTATGTGCTCCCTATTTCAAAGGTGGTCAGCAAGTCCCATTTCCTGCCGCTTATGTAAAAGAACCAGACGCAGGATTATACAAATGGATAGCAAGTATTGATATTTCAAGTAGTTACCCATCTCATATGATTGTTTTGAATATGGGAGTGGAAACCTATATAGGTAAAATCATTTCATTTAACAATGATACTATAATGGAATACACTAAACAGAGAAAATTCCCTGAATTTGAGTTACATAATTGGAATACTAATGAAAAGAAGATGATAGAGGGTGAAAAACTGGATAGATTTAATTTAATGCTTGAAAGAGGACTGATTTGTGTTTCATATGATGGTGTTTGTTACAAAACCAATCCTGTCAGTTCTATATCTGATATTCAGAGAAAATATTTTATGTATAGGAAAAGTGTAAAGAATAAAATGAAAAAAGAGAAGAATAAAGAAATAACAGGACAACTTAATACTGAGCAGACAGCAATAAAAACACTTATTAACAGTCTATATGGGGCCATTAGTGTACCATACTCAAGATTATTCAATCTCCATATAGCGGCGTCCATACCAGCCTGTGGTAAACATACAATTCTTATGGGTGAAAAACATATCAATGAAATACTTAACAATCCTAATGAAAATTTGTTAAGTATAGTTAAGGAGTTACAGTAATGAAAGATTTTGTTAGCTACATTGATACGGATAGTTGTTATTTTCAATTATTTCAGTGGCTTATAGACAATGGTGTAGATGAAAAGAAGTGGGAATCACTTCCATTGGATACTAAGGTTGATTATATCAAGAGAATATCCCAAGAAGTAGAGAACCATGTAAATAACCAGTCATATGAAGTCACACAAAAACTGCATTATAATTCTCAGGTAGATAACTTCAAAATTAACTTTGAAAGAGAGAAGATTGCCAGTACTGGTCTATTTTCAACCAAGAAAAGATATGCTCTATACACTCTTATGGATGGAAACAAGAGAGTAGAGAAAATGTATATCAAAGGACTGGAGATTATACGTTCGGATAGTCCAGAAGTATGTAAACCAAAAATTAGAAATATATTGAGAATGATACTACAGGATAAACCTGATAAAGAAATAAAGTCATATATTAATGAGTGTAAAAAGGAACTCAAGACCTGTGCACCAGATGAGATAGCAGAAAACAAGGGAATAAACAATCTTAATAAGTATATACAGAACCATTATGAGTATATCAAAGGAACGTCCCATCAGGTAAAAGGCGTTGCTCATTTGAGATTTTTAGTGGAAAAATTGGATATGAAAAATATTGTTGAGATACCACAAGAGGGAATGAAAGCTAAAGTGGTTTATTTGAAACCAAACAGGTATAAATTGGATTCATTATCCTTTATCAAGTGGTACAAGGAATTTGACAAAATTGTAAAAATTGATATGAAGAAAATGATTGAGAATAATTTTTTGAAAAAAATCCAATCATTACTACACGTTATAGGAAAAGAAGATTTGATGGTGGAAAGTGTTGACATAGGGGATATTTTCTGTTAAATTTGTTTTACTTTAACGGTAACCCATAAGGAGAGTAGTGATGATATTAAAAATTAAAAGACACGAATATGAGATAACCTCAAAAGACCTTTTTATGGATAATGGAGCATGTGTTCAGTTGCTTACTCAGAGCAAGGAAAAGGCTGATTGGGGTAGAAAAAGAACTCCTGTTTTGTCCAAAAGGACTGTCAAGGAAATTTCAAAATTTAAGAGAATCCAGAAAAAACATAATTATCATGCTGGTGTTGAAGTGTTTTCTTTAGAACTTGATAAGGAGAAATAATGGACACATTGATTGATATGTTGGAAAAAGTGTTGACATTGGGAATATATTCTGTTAAATTGTTTTTACTTTAACGGTAACCCATAAGGAGGAATAATGGACCAGTCATTGATTGATATGTTGGAAAAAAGAAAATGGGTAGTATGGAATCCAAGTAAAAGAGTGGTACTACAGACTTTTGATTCCTTGGATGCTGCATGGGATGTGGTTGAAAAGATTGGTGATGCCCTTGATGTAATAAAATCAGAAGACCTTTTAAAGGAGATAAAAAATGCCTAAAGTAACACTAACAGATAAACAAATGGAACTGATATCATTTTCTTGTGAGATTGTATCCAGGCTCTTAATGGGCCAAGTTGATGAAATAAATCGACTTTATAATATGAAAGTACCAATGGACCTTCTCAGAGAAGTTAAGAAGAATGCTTTTCCAGAATTAAGTGATTATTCATATTATGGTATTACATCAGATAAGATTGACAATAGGTCAGTAATATTATATGATATCCATCAAGTAATGAGACATTATCTTGCTTGGAAGGATGAGGACAACACACCTGAAACCAGAGATTGGTCAAGACAATTAAGTGTAATTTATGATGAACCAGATAAATTATCAGATGAGCCATTACCAGTGATTGATAATAAGGAGTAATAAGTGAAAGAGTTAGTTAAATTACTTGAAAAAGCAAATAAAGCTTACAGAGAAGGCAATCCTATTATTACTGATGCTGAATATGATGCCTATATTGAAGAACTTAAAAATTTGGACCCTAACCATCCTTATTTGAATAAAGTTGAAGAGGAGTCCTTTGAAAAGCCCAAAATTAAACATACCGAACCAATGCTTTCCATTGAAAAGGTGTTTAGTATTGAGGATTTAGGTAAGTGGTTCAAAAGAATAGAGAAAAATTATAATGATGTTGCTTATAAAGTTACACCTAAACTTGATGGGATGGCAGCTAAGTATGAGAATGATATTTTATCCACCAGAGGTGATGGATATGAAGGATTTGATATAACAGACGCTATTAAAAAGGGACTTGTGATGGAACAGGGCAATTATCCACTTGGTGAAATTGTAATGAATAAGGATTATTTTAATGAGAATTTATCAGAAAAATATGCTCATCCAAGAAATGTTGTAGTAGGCGCTATAAAATGTGATAATTTATCAAAAGACCAAGAAGTATCTATACAGACAGGGTCAATAAAATTTGTTGCTTATGATAGACTTCCCCTATTCATTGGCAGGTCTGATATAATTCTTAATAATTTTAGTGAAATTATACAGGATTTAACAGAGAAAACACCATATCCTATTGATGGGTTTGTTATTTCAGTAATAAACAAGGATATTAGAAAAGAATTGGGTAATACCAATCACCACTATAGATGGAATGTTGCCTATAAAGAACAGACAGATATAAAACAGACCAGAGTATATAGTATTAGTTGGCAGGTAGGGCGGGGTGGCCATATTACTCCTGTGCTAGAAGTAAACCCAGTGAAATTGTCAGGTGCTATGGTGTCCAGAGTTACGGGCCATAACTTGAAATATATAGAAGATAGACAGATAACTATAGGCACCACTATAGAAATAATTAGAAGTGGTGAAGTAATACCTAAAGTGGTCAATGTTATTGATGGACAAGGAGCACCAGTACCACCAGAAACTTGTCCTGTTTGTGGAACAAAAACCATTAGTGATGACACTTTTTTAATTTGTGATAATAAAAATTGTGATAGTCAGTTAGTGAATAAAATGGTCCATTTTTTCAAAACATTGGACATTAAAGGATTTGGTAAAAAGACCTGTGAAAAGTTGGTTGATAATGGTATCTATAATGTAGTTGATGTTTATAAGTTACAGACAGGGGGATTTATTAATATAGGATTTGGAAAAGGACAGTCCAGAAATCTTATTAATGAGTTAAACAATTCTTTATTTAGTAAAACGTATCCTGAATGGAAATTATTGGCAGCTATTGGAATACCATCATTAGGTAAAGGGGATAGTAAAAAAATATTAGAAAGACATACATTTTCATCTATTGTTGAGTTGACACCAGGTGAAATTTCTAATATTGATGGATTTGGTGAGAGAAAATCAGACCAGATAGTTAATGGATTGATTAGTAATATGGAACTATTTGATTTTATTAATGAAAATTTTGAATTTGAGGATAAACAGGAGGCAGAAATGACACATAGTGATTTAGAAGGAGTCCACGTTGTTTTTACAGGTAAGTCCTCATTACCAAGAAAGGAATTGTCTAAATTAGCTGAAAAATATTTGATGGTTCCACAATCATCTATAACCAAAGCAACTAATTATTTGGTTACAGGTGACCCATCAACAATAGGCAAAACAAAACTTGACAAAGCAGAGAAGTTTGATGTAAAAGTAATCAGTGAAGATGAATTTTTTGAAATGATAAAGGAGTAATAATGTATTATTTGGTACCCAAAAAAAGTATTGATGCTATTGTAGAAAAAAGAGACGATAT